>Ga0302186_10000284_pt1 | contig 46176 bp, 117 predicted proteins | sample II_Bog_E1_2_FD_198782 | JGI IMG/M metagenome (GOLD analysis project Ga0302186, IMG submission 198782) | Peat permafrost microbial communities from Stordalen Mire near Abisko, Sweden - II_Bog_E1_1 | ecosystem: Environmental > Terrestrial > Soil > Wetlands > Peat | place: Sweden: Abisko...
ATTCTAGATTATTAAGAATATGAACTGCCCTATCAGTGAGATGTAACAAGTTACTATGATCTTGTATAGTGCAACCAGCACACCAAACCACTACTTTGGAATCAACGGCTAAGAGTATCTTGCTATACATTATTTGAATAGACCTGGATTAATCTGTTTTGCACTATCTAATGACCCATCATATTTTTTATAGAAAGAGTAGTCACCATCACGAGCGATTTGCTCCATGCCTAGGCATTCTCTGCCACGTTCTGTCAATTGTAAATCATACTCACGTAAAGAGATAAGATAAGTATCCTTTGTTTTAGACTGTTTAATAGCTTCTGTCTCTACCATCTTAATTAATTCATCTTCCAATAATCGTTTCAACATCGTTTCAATAACAGTACTCATGTAAGCATTCTTGGGTAGCCTTTCACTTCCCCATATGGAAGATTTATTTAGTGGGTTAGCAAAGTGGAGCGTAGCAAGCTGCAAGGCTATAAAATAATTTTTAGGTTTCATGTCACCAAATAGTGATAACAAGTTATAACGATGAATTCTTTTCATTATAGAACCTCAGAAGTAATTTTTCCAATTTCAGATAAATTACGAATTAATATTTTCTTAGTAACTCCCATATCATCAAAAGTAAACAATTGCAAAATCCCATTTGTTGTTATAAAACTATCTGCTGCATGTAACTCAAAGCGTCCATCAGTAAAGTAAACTTTAATTTTATATTTCATATTAAGCCCACCCTAAAAATTGAGCATACATCTGTTGCCTGACAAACGGAGCCTCTTCCCAATTACCATATCTACCGTCTTTATCTGGCTTAATTTCTGTAGCCCAACATAAAGAGGGTGGAAAGCAAGTTCCCCATTCTTCCATTTTGGATTCATAAATTTCAATCATTCTTTAAACTCCTTTTCTTGTCACTGAGATACTCTAAATACTCTAGATTATCCGCTGAAGTCCAATCTGCTGCTTTACATTTGCAATCAGGATGAGAACAATCAGCGATAGCAAAAGAACTCAATACCCAATAATGCCTATGCTTACAAGTTCTACAGCCATTAGTTTTAACCATTCTCATTAGCTGTATAGTTCAATATCTTCTTGGTCAAATGTTGTAACTAATTTTTTATTTTCATATCCACGTTCAAGCTTTCCTGTTTTCTTATTCAATCGTACTTTCTGAATCTTCTGCCCTTTAAATTCCACCTCGTATACTTTTGCTTTTTCATTTCCAATTACACGAACCACTTTTCCTACCTTTCCCTGCCATTTTATCTTAGACGAGGGATTGCAATATACAACTTTTACCTTAGACCCCTCACGAATTTTTCCTGACCAGTCATTCTCATCTTCCTCTGGGAATGCTTGATCAAGTTCAGCCTGGGAAGCATCTTCTACGTCAACGATCTCTGTTACAACGAATCCATCTGCTGGAACTTCTTTGACGGGTTTAATGGGAGCTAAGGCTTTAGCTTCTTCGTCGGTAACTACGGACTCCTCTTCTACTACTGGCAGGGGAACTACTTTTACTTCTGGAAGAGGTTGAAGAACTGGCTTAGGCGCAGCTGCTTGAGCAGACTTTGCGGCAGGTCCCATAAATGCTAATACTTCCTCTACTGACTTGCCTGTTTGGTCTGCAATAAGCTGTGCCATTGCTGTTCTAGTATCAACTACCTTGGCTGCAGCTGTTACCCCAGCTAGGGCTGCAAAAGCTTTAGCTTGTTCAGCATTCATGCCACCACCACTTGGTACAAAGTTTGGATCAGTTGCATCTCTCTGCAAATATTCACCCATATCTATCTCCTTTAAGTCCTATCTTCATTATCTTCAAGTTCAGATTTAGCTTCTAAATAATCCAAATTATCCCACTTAAACTTTCTACAGGTACAATCATGACAATAATCTATATGATATGAATGTCTTTCTTTTAAACATCTACAAATACAAATTGCTTCACCATCCATACGCATTCAATTATTCCTATATCCAGTTTACCACAAGTCGATAAGAATTGCAAGGGCTATTAAAACAATTCCACCAAGAATAAGTCCCAATTTCTTTGCAATACCAATTGTTAAAAGAACCATTCCTGTAAGCATTAACCAATTCATATTAAGCCTGTGGTGGAACTACTGGTGTTACTTCTTCTGTCTTTGTAGCTTCAACCTGTGCTGTCTGCTCTGGTGTGGCTGGAACAATCTCTGGTGCCTTTGCTTTAGCTGCTTGCTCTTCTGCTTCTTTCTGCATCTGCTTAATCACTTCACCTGTCTGCTCAGTCATTTCCGCTTCTGTGATAATACCTTTCTTAATCAGGAGTTGCTGAAGTCCCAGTAGACGAATCTCTTTGCCAGTACTATCTAATCTAATTGCTTGCTGCAGATTCTGAATAAACTGAACGATCTGATTGATCTCACCTTTTAATTGTTGTGCAAGTCCATACACGGTCTTATCTAGCACTTTTATTCTCCTTTATTTTCATAGTCACATTGGCACTTTAATAGGCCAATAGGGGTTTCATATAACCAATTACACTTCTTACCACGAGGATGCTTCCATAAGAACCCATCAAATACCAAGAAATGCTGACAACATGGGCAATTCATTTATACCTCCCTCTGCCACCACGAGCCAAAGGACCTCTTATAGATCACGCTGCAGGGATTTCTGGGGCTACTTCAACTACCTTTGCTGCCTTCAGCCAATTGTAGATCGAAGGAAGCGAGACTCCATTCGCTAGTGCGATCTCAGGAAGCTTTGCTCCTTCAACCTGTGCTGCTGCCAATACCGCTGCCTTCACTGCTGGGTCAATTGTTCTGCGTCCTTTTGCCATATTATTTCTCCTTAGTTTATTTTAAACTTCCGATTTAAATACATCATTATAAATCTTATTCTCACGTTCTTCCCCAACTTCCCTTTCTTCTTGTGTCTTAGCTGATGCTTGATCCCTCCATGCCCCAACTAAATAAGATACATCACCCTCAGTAGCTTTTGAATCTTCCAATAATACTCTTGCTGCTTTAATCATATCAGCTATTACGGGATGCCCGTCTTGATGCAAATACCAACCCACAAGTTTAGCTGCTGCATCATGTCTTGTAAAATAGTTTCTACTTTCCATACCTTCTTTAAATGTAGCAAAGGAATGGGGGAATAGATCCGTATCTGAAACTACATCAATACTCTCTAAAGGAAATTCAAGCCTTAATGCCAACTCCCGAATTAAACGACCCAATCCATTAATACTATCACCAATCTTTATAATGAGATTGCTGAATCTCCATAATACCTTTCCAAGTAGTTTCTTCATTTTCTTTTCTCCTTATCTGCTAGATATTCTAGCAATTCTAGCAATTCTAAATTATCTTTATCTTCTTCCTTACAATGCTCTATGCAAGCTGTATAAAACCAACCTGTCCCAAATCCTCTGAATTTGCCAGGAGCACCACACTGTTCACAAACCTCAGAAGATTCATGTTCTGCTTTACTTACAATTTCATACATCTCATCAGTACCGCCAGAAAGATACCATCTTAAAATTCCATATTTTTCTTTGATCTGACTTGTCCTATAATATCCAAATTTAAAACCTTCAGGGTCTTCAGCAATTTGTTTAACAAATAGAGGTTCAAGTTTCTCTGCTGTTTTTCTTATCAATGGCTCCCAGCCATCCCCCACTTCAAAATAAAATATGGAAAATGGATCTCGCCCATTAGCCTCTCTATAAAATACATGGGGAAAATCTTTATTTAATTGTTGTTCTAACTCTGCTTTCATTTTAAAATTTCCCCAAATTATTAATTATCATTTTTCCAACCAAATGATCTGCTTCATGCTGAAAAATCCGTGCATTAAATCCTTCAAGCTTTAAATGTTTCTTTTCCCCATAAATTGTTTGGTAATCAAATTCCACTTCTAAATATCTTTTCATTTTAATTGAAACGCCTGGGCATGAGAGACATCCTTCTAGTTCTGTCTGCATTCCCCTCTCTTTATCATAACATATATTTATAATATTTGCAACTACAATTTTATCTGTTTTATTATTCAAAGAAAGAGCTGCCATATTTAAACCTAGGCCAACTTGTGGGGCGGCTAAACCTACACCTTTAAAGGCCTCCATAGTCTCAATGAAACTCTTTGCAACACTATCCAGCCCTGTAAAGTCTGATACTGACAATGTAGGTCTAGATAAAATAGGATCAATATATAATCGTACTGGGAGAATCATACTAGAGATTCCAAATATTGTAGGCTATCCATAAAAATATGCTCTGCCCAATCTTCACGAAAAACTTTTGTTGACTCATGTTCTGTCTTATCATGCTTACATAATATACAAATCATTTGCTTAACCATTCCAAATATTCTATGTTTTTAATAGGACGATAATTATAGCACCATTCCTGGTGCTTATCACAATTCATACAGTAAAGACTACAAATTAATCCTGATTCCAATACTATAGCTTTATGCTCTTCAAAGCTGCATCCACATTCACATGGTCTATTATTTTTCATCAACTAAACTCTCCAAGTATTCCAAATTATCTGAAGGAGCATATTTCATGCAACCATCCCAGGCTGCATCTACAACAGAATCCCTAAACAGTAGATTATTATAATAGCAACATTTACCATTAGACACATGCCAAGATATGTGGCATCGACAAGTTCTACAAGTATCCTTCATTGTAGTAAATTCCAATCCCGGTAATCAATTAGATTCTCTAAATACTCAATATTATCCAATATCTCAAATGTAACGGAAAGTATAATTGCCTCAGTCTCACTGTAATCTGGATCTATAGTATAATTATGTATAGATCTTATTTTAATAAATCTCTTCTCCCCACCAAAATTAACTGCCCCAATAAGTCCTTGAAGTCTTAGGGGTTCTTTTTTTGCAAGAACAAAGAGTGCATTATCTACAGACTTAATCTTACTTTCTATAGCAAATTCTCCTCTGGCTAATTGAGGTTCTTTTTCGTCGTCATAGTTATAAGAGAAAATATTCTAAGCATACCTGATTATAAATGATCCTTTTGTAATCGAGTCAATCCCAACAATGGGAGAGTTAAAAGTAAAATTTTTTGATATAGCCATTATATTAAACTCTCAAGAAACTTAATGCTATCTTCTTTAAAATTAGTACATAATTCAAAAGGTAAATCATCAAAATCTAAATTTTTATACTTTTTCCACCATCTCTTGTTCCAACACTCACTACAATACTCAGTCTTATAGGATATTAAATCTGCATGGCTGTCTTCACTATGCCCACATTGACAAATTAAACTTTTATTTTTTATTCTGTTCTTGCTCATATTTATACTCAAGGTATTCTAAATTAGTTTCACAGTACTTCTTACAAGTGCTTTTGCAGGTGCCAAGCCAAAATGATTTTGGATCTTCCTCTTTCTTAAATACTCCTAAACAGCCTACCTCATCTCTATGGTGCGACCACTTATGCCCACACACTTTACAAGGAGTTTGTGATTTATAAGTATCCCATGGAATTATATTATTGAAGCTCATTAGCTTTCATCTCTAAAAATCTAATATTGTCTGGCCTAAACTTAAGACACTTGCAATTCTCATCCCACTGTGTGCCATCTGAAACATAACTCCAGTCGAAATCTTTATAATAAATCTTTGGATCTATCGTTCCTGCACAGTGTTCTTGCAAGTGATAGCCACATCTACAAATCATCTTATTTTCCCATTTTAAAATCAATTAGGTGCCAGCCACGAGGCTTGAAATGGCAAATGATCATAAGAGCAATAATACAAATAATCAATGCCATTCCTTCCATAAAGCAGCCTACAAAGTTACTGAAAATTGCTAAGTTAATCAAATTAAATAATATCTTCGCTATCTTAAATAAATAGGACGAAGAGGATACCTGATTAGAGTGTTTAGCTTTAAGAGTTTTATGGATTTGTTTATAATAGCTAAGGAAATCAAAGGTTATAGCTATCGTTGCACAAATGATTCCAATAAGTCTAAGCACGTTGAGAATCCTCGTAACACTCTTCTAGATATTTGATGTTGTCTAATTTGAATTCATTACAGATGCAAGCTTTTTTCAATGAATCTCCATAGGAATCAGCTTTAAAAATACCGTGGTCTTTATATAAATGACCAACGTACAAATTAAATTAGCTTGTAATTTTGCCATTTTGTTCTCTTCAACCAATCAGAAATAATAGGCATTGTGTCTTCTAAGTATAGCACGAATGTTGAACAATAACCACTTAATTCTGGTGATTCATTATAATTCTTTTCTATAAATTTAATAACATCCTGGGCATTCACTACCCAGTTGAATGTAACAAACAAACCAAGGGGTAGAACCAAATCAGCTTGTTCTTGACACACTCCAGATTTTAATAGGTTCTGATAGAAGTTTAGCACATTTCGGTAAAAATTACTATACTTTGTATTTAGATCATTACACTCTTTGGAGGATGCTGCTAGGAAGCCCTCTGTTGAGCCGTATCTATAGAAACTAGGGGGTAAATACACTTCTGAGGTGTCCTGTATGGGAAACGACTCTAAGGTGCCTAAACGAGATTTTTGAAGGGATTGTAGGATTAAGATAGGGGCTTTCACTTGGAACTTAAATACAATCTGGGAGAAATGATATCCGTTGTATTTAGAATAAACTAGGTCTAAAGACTCATCTTGTGTAAGAGTATTAAGATCAGGTGAAGAGGAAATATACTCAAAAATATTCTCTTCTGTGCCTAAAATTCCCAAAAGATTTATGGAACCACTGTTCAAAACTCTCTTCATAATTTACTCCTTCCTAACAAACCACTCTAAATATTCTAAATTATCTAACGGAATAAACGTTCTTCTATTACATCCACAAACTATATCAATGCAAGAGTTTTCTCTTTGGAAAAGAAATGGTAATGACCACAACCTCTGCATTGATCCCTGTCCATTACTTAGGCAGTCGTGTGTGCAGACGACGAGCACGAGCAACGAGGTTCAACTTACGAATCTGAACTAATGCAACGGTAAGCAGCAGCACACTACTCACTAACAGCAACAGCACTTGATTTTCCATGTTATACCTCCTTTTTATTTAGTCTTGAAACCAGGACACACCATAAACTATGACAGCAACAATAATAACATAGAAAGAAGGCTGATGCCAAGTAATTCCTCTGTAAGCTAGGGTTGATCCGAGTACAAATAGGCTTGCAATTCTAAAAAAATTTCTCATAAATCTCCCTTCTTCTCTATTTTCTTAAATTCAAAAGCTCTCTTAAGATTTTTATTGAAGTGAATTCCCTTACTTTTAGATACCAAGAATGAATCATAATCAGCCTGGGAAGCTCCTGAAGTCTCATATGTAGCTCCATTGGTAAAGGTTACTCTAAGAGTATCCCCTTTAAAGCCAATAGCTGAAATGTTACTTGATACAACAGGTGTCATCTCAATATCTTCATTCTTAATTTCATCCATATATTAGTATACCATCCTTTTATAATTTTGTCAAGCCTTATTTTTATTGGCTAAATACTCTAAGAACTCAATATTATTCAGATAAACACCATGTGTACCATCTTCTTCACTTTCTCGTCTGATGCTATATCCTTCTGGGAGCAATATGCAATCGTTAATTGGAAAAATTTTTGTTACTACCTCCCGCATAGCAGCGAATACAGTCTGATCTGCACTATAAGGCAACGTTACAATTATAATATCACCTGAAGAAGTTCTAATTTTAACTTGTTGATGGAGTTCAATAGCTTTCTCTATTTTTTCATATATTTCCATATTGTTAACTTCTCCTTAGCGAATTACACAATCATATTCATCTAAATCAATGTGGAACCCATAACCAGTTTCATCTGTAAATTCAATATATTCTATATCATTACCATGCACAACGGTAACATCCCCATAAGAATTTTCTATCCTTGGAAAACTATTTGTATTTGCCCTGGAAAAACAAACAATGAGATGAGGTTTAACTGTATTTACATTATCCTCTGATGACTTTCTTACTGTGCAACTAGTTGTAAATAGCAATGCTGCTATAATAAATAATTTTCTCATACCCTACCCCCATGTGTAATTTCACAAGCTGATTTATTACAATCATTACAAATGCTATCCATATGTTCCTCTTTACAATAAGGACAATAAGCAATAGTTCGATCAAACCAAAAATCTGGATGCTTACATTTCTTTTTCATTTTCTTTCTCCTTTACACACCAAACTTTCTAAATAGTTAATATTGGATGGGATATACTCAATGCAATCATCTATAAAGCGACCTTTACGAGAGTCTCTAACATCACAATAGAGTTTCCCATCGTAAGGACGTGACACATGATCTTCAGATAAATGACCACAGATACAAGGGAATTCTTTATTCATTTTAGTTTTTATGATACCCATTATAACTTATAGCCACAAATACACAACGAACAGAACCCTCGGTCATTATTAAATCCGTTAACTCTTGTGTTTTCTCATTGCTACCACATAAATCTTCAATTACTTTTACAATATCTTTATTCATAGAAAAAAGTTATGACCAACAATCTTACCTACAATAAAAAATACACCATCAGCTAGGAGCATAGAAAATGCAAACCAAACTAAATTAACTGGCACTATAGCCAAAATCCACATTGGATGAATATTAAATTTGTTTGAGATAAATTTCAACGAGGTATACATAAAAAATACTATTAATAAAAGCCATATAACTACTATAATTAAATCATTCATTATTTTATATCCAGTTCCCACCAACGTTCCATAGCACCATGTGGGATTCTTTCTTTAGGTTTCTCAAAGCATTTAAGGATAGCTCCTATAAGACACATTAAAAAGAAAATGCCTAAAGCTACACAAGCTAACATTATTCATCCCTCATTGCACAACAGGATGTTTTACAGAAAGTATAATGCAACCACCCAAAAAAGTTATTCTTAATCCATTTGTGGCAGTCATAACAATACCTAGGCCAACACATTATTCATTCTCCTTATTAGAAAGCTCCTCTTTCAATTGTTCTGTAATCAAAGGTCTTACATCAGGACCAGTAAAATTAACTGGTGTAGCTTTATAAGCTATTCGTGAATACAGAGTTGACCCCACCAATTTCTTTAGCACGTCTAGATTCTCACAATTAGAAGTATAAACTGTAGGTAGATTAAAGCTAACTCGATAGTCAACCAAGCTTGCAATCTCTTCTTGACCTGCAGCCATATTATTTCTAAAGGCTCCAGGTGAAAGCTCATCCAATAGAAGAAATGGTGAAGTCTTTATCTCTTGAACCATATTCACAAAATGCTCTGCAAAGTTACCACAATATTTTAAATAATCAAAGCAACGAATAGAAGTAATTTTAGTATAGCCAACTGTTTCTCTTTGTTCTATCCTATCCCATTTAACTCTACCTTCTTGGGCTTTACCTAAGACATAGTAAGCAATCTCTGTCTTACCAGTCCCATTTGAGATCCCATAGAATAACAGACCTGCACCGTTCTTCTCGTTAGTAAATAAATTTTTTAAATAATCATTCACTGTTTGCTTGATAGGTTCAGTAACAATAGGATCACCAATCATATCTACAATATTAAAATTCTTATATTCATCTGGCACTTGAGTCTTTATCTCACATAGTCTCATTTCTTGAATCTCCTTCCCTTCATAGACTTCCTAACAATCTCTTTCTGTCCTTCTGTTCCTTCATTTTCAATAGGTTGCTTATTAGAAACATCATCCTGTAAACCTTTTAAGACTTCATACTCCTCTCCCCACCAGGAATACTCCCCTTTCCTTTTCCAAGAAAGATTATCAATTACAAAACCATACTTCTTAATACTCCTCATAACAACTGGAACATCAAACTTATTAAAGCCATTCTCTTTCCAAATATTAAAAAGTTCTTCATAAGCCACATCACGATAAGACCAATTCCTAAACTCACCAATATCTGAAATTGGAATCTTCCAATGATGGGCATATTTCTCTACAGATTGATAGATAGAAGAAACATGCCCAGCAAAGGATCTATAACTGCTTTGATTCTTTTTTTGCTTTTTAGCTAAAGTTTCTGATATTTTAATCATTGTCTCTTTGGATTTCTTCTTACCTATCATTGCTGTACGAATTTTTTCAATAGTTTCTTTAGAATGTTTTCTTTTAAGCACAACTACTCCTATAAAGTATATCACATTAACTAACCATTGTCAAGTGTTATATATGTATATCTTATTAGCCTTTATATAAATAAGAAATAATATAGATGTGTATGGTTAGTTCATTATCAGGTAATGGTTACTTTTGGATATTATTTTCCACTTTCATTTTCTAAATATTTAATATTATCTGGCTTATATGTATGATACCAATATGTGCTTTCAAAATATTCTTCTACCTTGTATTCCCCCTCCCCAATCTTAAGGATGCTTGGAACACACATTAAACAGAGATTCATTCCACCTCTATCCATTACATGATTCTTTAATGGATGCCTACAATAACAAGGGAAATCTTCATTCATCTATTAGACTCTCTAGATATCTAATGTTATCAGATTTAAAAGCATAGCAAGCATCCCACTCTACATTGCTACCCTTGGAATTATCGTGAGGCATATCAGCCAAACAATAATCAAATCCCAACCTATGTAATCTCTGTGAATGGCCACATTGACAAATTAAACATTTATTTGTCATTTTAAAAATAGTAATAAAGTAAAAATTCCAGCAGTGACAGTGACTAATGTAAGACCACCTATTACCCAAGGAATAAGTTTATCAGACATTTGAATATACTCTCCTTATAATTCATTCAACGCAAATCGGCCTAAAAGATAACTCACACCAATTATAAGTAAAATAGCTCCAGCCAGTGGGGAAAACAATACACTACTAATAAAAATAACAGATGCCAGGATGGATAGGAATCCAATTAATATGTAATGAAATTGCTTTAAAATAATCTTTTTCATATCAGTCCTTCTAGATATTTAATATTATCCAATTTAAATTTTCTACAAGTGCAAGGATCATCTCCCCATGGACCTGCTGTAAGATCTGGATGATAGCAAGCCTCTTTGTCATATTCAGAGAGATTCCACATCCTATATTTCCATGCTTTAGGAGTGTGCCAAGATTTCTCGTGCTTACAAATGCAAATTGAATCAGCAGCCACTATTTTCTTCATACTCTACTTGACATTTTGAGGAACAAAAATCATCTTCATCATCAGCATTTGAACATTCTGCACAAAATAACTGGTCACAGTTCTGGCATGTATAAATAGATTTATAATTCATATCTCTCCTCTTATCAGTAGTTCTGATGCGGCCTGAAACAAGATAACACTTTCTCTGTAGTCCAAACGGTTGAAAGCTTTGAGATTGTGTCTTGCATAATCCATTCATTCTTACGATTATAATAAGTATCCACTACCATATAAACATTGTCTTCAAACTGATAGCATTGACCTGGTTCTATTTTATTTTTCATTTAAATATCCACTCCTTTGTTCCTAATCTTTCAAACTTACCCTTGGAATCCTCATAGCTACAAAAGCAGCAAGTTCTAAATCCCCAAAAATGATTATACATCAGATGAAAATAACGATGCATTAATTTATCAAACATATTAGATACCATATTTTAATTATAACACACTTTTAGCTATTTTGCAAGGTATCTTCTATGTAATAAACACATTGACATAGAATGCAATTACTACTGTGTGCTTCTTTGTCATGCCCACACCAACAATATCCTGGCTCGTTTGTCTCTGGCCAATTCATAGTGTGTCAGCCTTTGTAAGAAGGCAAACACCAAGAAATACTGTTACAACAACGATTTTAACAATTAGATCAATATACATAACGCCTCCTTATTCCCCTATATTCTCAAGCCAATCTGCAATCTTTTCTCTAGACCATTTAAAATCATCATTTAGAAGTAAGAGTACTGTATACAATGTAAGAACTGGTATAGTAGCAAGTGGAGTGGCAGGACAAACCGTTACCTTATTTAAAGAGGGGAAATCACTAACAAGATCTAATTCATTATGAGGAATTTCACATCCTTTAATAATAGATAAAATAACATCAGCATCATTCTCATTGGTTGTAAAGCAACCAAAGGCTTGGATGGGTTTAATTAGAATACCTTTACGAAGTGCTTCTGAAAGTTTCATTTCTTCTCCATTACAAGTATATATTATAAAATCTTATTTGTCAATAGAAATTATTACTCACAACATACTGCTGCACATTGGAATTAGAATAATGATCTACAATCTCTCCCACTCCCAGGGACCAAAGGATAATAGAGCTTGTAATTAGAATCATCTTAATCATCAGCACTTGCAAGCTCCTCCAAATATTTAATATTATCTGGTACAAATTCTTCACAAAGATCTATAAAATTAAAGCTACTCTCCTTTCTAAACATGCAATAATATCTTTTCGTACTTCCTTCCAAATTACCTTTCATATGTGAGTTAAATGAATGACCACATTTACAAATTAAATCCATTGGGGGTCCTCTCGTTCCACTTTCTTAGGCTCATAGAAGAAGCAATCACATTCTTTCTGATTGAGTTTACACCATTTGGCTATGCCCTTCTCAATATAATGTACTGAGCGACCATGACCACAAATACAAAGATTGTCATTCATATAAGGCATAGTTATTCACCCGCCAGTATTTTAATAATTAAACTTCTATTCATTCCAAATCTTTTGACTAACTCATTAACCTTAATTCCATGCTCTAAATGAAGATGCTGCACCATAAGAGATAGAGTATAATACTTTGCAACCTCTTTAGCTCTATCTCCAATTCCATTAGTACGAGCCATCTCATTAGCATAGTCTGCACCAGTCTTTTCGTAGATGTACATGATTATTTACCCCTACCAATAATATAAATAAGCACAAGTGCTAAATAAGAAAACAATCCTACTTTCCAATCCCAAATGATACTGATAGCAATAAGCATTAGAAGTGCTTGATCAGGCCAGATTAGTTTCATGTTCCCCTCTGCTTTTGTCTTTTTCATTTTAATTTCTCCTTGATTAAGTATACCTCATTATTATCTACTTGTCAAGGGCTTTCTTTACCTTCTGTACCATTACTTTATCATTATATTTCTTTTTAGCTAGTATTAACGCTTCTTTTTCATCATTTGCTTCCACGTACCCTATCTTGGTCCAACCTCCTGGAACATTCTCACATTCAGGTTCAAACACTTTAAATTTCATTTTCTAGCCCTGCCATATTGAAAAGAAATAGCAATTATTGCTCCTTCAATCAATCCAATAAAAAACATAATCATTTCCATTCTATATTCTCCTATTACAAAGGATCAATGCTATTTTCTAATTCTATATATTCTCTGCAAAGGCACCAAGTTAAAGATTCACAGATCTTTTTGCCAGGAGCACAATTACACTCTCCTGTATGAACTGATATATCATGGGCACAATTAGCACATAGTTTCATTTCCATACCCTTACAATAACACCCAAAATTCTAATAACTCTCATCCCTAAAATCTTCATCATCACCACTATTTTCAAATAAGTTGTCACATGCAGAAGTACAAGCAAAATGATAATTATCTTCTGAAATGTCTGCCTCATTCTCTAGCAGTTCAATCTTACGCTTCAGAGATTCATTCTCTTTTCTCAAATCTTCAATTATCTTAATATACTGTTCTATTTCTTCTATTATTAATTCATCATTGAGCATTTTAGTTCTCCTCAATTAAATCATAGACAAACATTACACCAAAAATAATCCAGAAGGATATATTATATATGTGAATACCATTAAATGAAAGGATGGCACCTAAAGTAGCTGGAAGTACAATCGCTTTCAGAAATGTTTTTATTGTAATTTCTCCAATAGCTGATTAACATCATAATGCAAATTCTCTTGCTTTGCCCCTTCTGGCAGGGCAGAGAAATAAATATTTAATTTATTTAGAAGCTCTTTAATATGGGGGACCTCTTCCTGCAGCTTCTTATTCCTTGAAACTTCTTTAACTGGCTTCTCTAAGAGTGCCTGATCTGTAACATCCCATTCAAGCCCTTTGACATGAGAATACCTACATTCACGTTCGCCTACTGTTTGGATAAGCCCCATCTTCTCTAGTTCTGCAAATCGGGGGGCAACAGAATGACGCTGATAGTCTGGAAGAAACTCACTCCAAGCTTCTCCTTGGGTAAGTGGCCCATGCTCAAATAGAATCTCATAAGCCTTGAGCTGCAGCCCTGTGAGATAGCCGTTGCTCTTTAAAGAGGTATATGCATCAAGGCTTGTATGTCTCATTATTATTCTCCCAGGTCCAATTTTTGAGAATACTTAACACCTTTCTCACCTTTTAATCTCTTGAGAGGAAAGCATGAATTTCCTCCAATATATTCCAATTCACCATTGGAGTATCTAACATTAACAAGTTGAGGAGATGACAAACTATGAGCCGTTCGATGAATAATGTAGTAACCTTGTTCTTTTGGCATTTTTGAAGTGAAAGTAATTTTCATATTATTTATCTCCTTTGACAAAAGGATCAAGCAGCACATAGAGCTGTTCAATAACTTCTTTAGAGACAGTATCCCAATTGACTGTTTCAGTGACATACTTTTTAATTTTAAATCTTTTATTTCTGAGGACAATAGCTTCAAGTTTTTCAGGAGTAGCTTCATCGAGCCAATTTGTTTCCCAAGTGCCTGTGCCTATAGAGCGTCCACTTTCACGATTATATTTGGTTACATAATCTTTTAAAAAGCCCCTAGTATTAACATGAACTTGAGTTGCAGTGAGCTTTACTACAACATTAACCCGATCTGATCCAAAAGCACTATTCCCACTTATAATAACCTTATCCCCTACTTTAATATTCTGCAGCCATTCATTAGCCATGTTGCCTCCCTTTTCATATTACAGTATAACATACTTATCTACTTCTGTCAAGAGTTATTTATAATCCTAGCTACCTCTTCATAGTATTTCTCACTCACCATATTCTCCCCAAAGAGCTTCAGCTTTTTCATAAGCTTGCGAAGGGAATACACGCACAGGAACCAATTTAATATTTCCATCAGCATCATATTTTTCTTGGAAAGTAGTCCCGGTCAATTGATAAGTCACAAGAAGATCCTCTAAAATACTTCTAACTTCTTCTGGTCCAGCTAATTCATACCAGTTCATATTAATAATCTCTCATCTGTCCATCGACTACTTGTGAAAAATATCCAGCTAGGAAAGCCACCCCACTCAACATAGCAATAGTACTGCCACTAGCTCCAACAATTAGGGCACATGCATCTATAACAATAAGCATTAGGCATCCTGCAAATATACCTGCTACTTTAGCATGTTTCATATTTTCTCTTGCTTCTTTAGTACATTCAGCACATTCACAGCTCATTTAGATTCTCCCTATTTCTTTCTTTATTGGCATCTTCTAAAAGAAACTTTAAGCAGCTAGAAGCATTATGAGCATGAAAATCAGCTCTGATGTAATCTTCTTTAGCAAGAGCTGCAACTAAATGAGCAGCATGAGATTCAAGCTCCCGAACTGTCTCTTTCATATCTTTCAATTGTTTTTTATTCATACTTAAGTATAACATACTTATCTACTTCTGTCAAGGGTTATTTATAAAATATTATACTGTAAGTCTATCTTGTCCAGTCCAATAGCGATGAAGTTCAATTCGCTGAATAAGCAGCTCCTGCTCCAAATCTTTTATATCTTCGTTCTTTTGGTCTATTTCAATCTGTTGTTCATCTAAAGACACTTCTAACAGATGAATGTACTCATGCATTCTGTTGAACTCTTTAATTATCTGTGTCTGATCGCTCCTCATTTTGAACTCCTTTCTTCCCAAATTTCACCTGGATCTAAATTAATTGTAATTGTGCCTTTGCATTTTAAACACATATAAACAACCATATTAACATCTTTATGAATGAGCTGTATTGGAGAAGCTTTTTTACACCAACAGTTAAAAATCTTCATGATATCCTTTCAAAGTTTATTTTTGGTCATTAGAAATCTCTTTATTAGTTACCTTCACTGTAACAAATTCACTACATAAATAGCATCGAATCACATTTATAACAAAGTGTTCCGTTTGTAGCTTATTCTCATATCCTCTTGGATGAACGCAGGGGCTAGTCAACTAAAGACTCCAAATATTTAATATTATCCATTTGAAATCTCATACAATAACAACGCATAGTTGAACAGTTCCCACGAAACCTAGCCAGAACTTCTACCCAATCTTCATAATGAGCAACCTTATTATGACCACAAATGCAAACAAACTCTATCACAATAGCTATCCTTAGATCAGAAACATAGCTAGAGTGGAACAAAGAAGAGCTAATGACTCTAAGTACCAAAATAGCTTAAATACTTCAAATAATGGCATTTGTGGATGAATGAACCAATACCCATAAGGTATTGCCAACACTATTAGAGACAGAATGATTAAGAAGCCACTAAGCCTCTTCATAAATAAACCCCTTATAATTGTTATTTCCTAAAAACATTGTTATCTATCCCACTGTATCTCTTAGACTCTATCTCTGCCCCTCTGTCCATCCTTATCTACATGGGTATTAAAATACTTGGTAGTGAAGTATATTTGCTTACCTATCTTCTATAGCTGCTAAGTGTTCTAAGTACTTTATATTATCTGGTTTATAAATACAAGGGAACTCTTTCTTTAGCATAAATCCTCTTGACTTGATTTCCATTCTAAATATTCAATATTATTATAACAACCTTTATGATCACTAAATTCAGAGGTCATACAATGCATAAATCTAGACTCTTTACAAATTAAGCAAAGATCTCCTTGTCCTCCAGCATCATAATCTATAAACAATTAATATTCTCCACAACGAGCACAAACAAAGAATATTTTATTTGTACCTGGAATCCTTTTAGATATAGATTCTAAATGTCCAAAGAATAGACAAAATAGATTAATCGTCACAATATCCTCCGCATTCTTCACAATAGGAAGTGTCTTCTTCTTCTTCTTCTAATTCTTCTTTATTCATTGTTATCATCCCTCTCTCTCTCTTTGCATTAATTAATCAATCCAGCCTTTTCTAATGCTGCAGTAACCTGAAAGTATATATCAAATGCTTCTTCTTCGGTTATGTGCCATTTCTTTTTACCTAGTACTAAAAGAAACCTATTACGTTTCTCATCTCTCTTTCTAATTTCCTTAGCTTTCTTTATTTTAATCATATTAAATATCATCCACTCTATCTTGGTAGCAAGAGTCACATAAATTCAGTAAAATGCTTTCACCATTAATATCTAATGAATAGGGATCTTCACATTCTTGTACGTCTTCTTTGTCTTCATGGCATGAATCGCAAATCATTGCTATCTCCTTAATAGAAATTTAGCATGTATCCTATTATAACCCATTGTTTCACCATTAGCAAAATTAACAGTAACATACACATCAGTCTTTTCAACTACAATACCTGTGCCCCTATTCAAATATCCTCTATCTAATAGTCTCATTCCTTTTCTTAAATTGTCAAAATTCATTGTTATCTCCTATCCTTAATAGTATCTATTAAAATTATTCCTAAGATAATTATAATAGCACTCCAAAGAAATGCTGTCACTTGATCTGGGGTGAATCTTATTGGCATCCCTTTCTCCAATCCTTTTTAATTAGAGATACTACAATAGATCGAATATCTTCTGTGGCATTAGAAGTGACATTATAGCCATTCCACCAAGCCCAATAGCCTAAATCTTCATACGCTTTCATAAGAAGTTCTTCATCTTTATTAGGTATTGTCATTGGGATTCTCCTCAATCATAATCTCTTTAGAAACCTCTAGCACAATAGTTAAGGATTCACTCAATTCTCCAATACAATTGAGCAATCCTTGAACACCCTCGTTTTTGTACACATTTCTAATTGAGAGCCTCAACTGAGCTTCATCATAGATATCAATTTTGCTCATATTATTCTCTCCCCCTCAATTTTTCTATAACAGGATCAATTAAAATAGTTTTAATCTGATCTGCAGCGTCATAGCAACCTGCTTTGATAGCAAGATCATAAACAGTCTTCATCTGCTCATAAGTGCTGTCTTGACGTTGCATTCTACTCCTCCCTTACACTATTGTTATCTACCTAATTAGCATAACATGGATTTGGTCTTTTGTCAAGGATTATTTTAATGATCGATGACGTGAATCATATCTGCTTCCCATGGCATTATAGATTGCTGCATATTATAGAAGCGTTTAACTATATCATCTGGAACTCTCTTTTCACGTTTAGCATTTCTTTCCAGTAGTGTTTCCAAAGAAATATCAAAATAAATTGCGCTGCACAAAGCTCCTGCTTCTCTAGCAATATGCCATAAATTTTTTCGAAACCGTCTATTTATATTGGTTGCATCTATGAGTGTATTCTGTCTTGCTTTCATTGCTTCTCTAAGTTCATGCTCCTGCCATCCAAATACTTGGGCATTCTTACTTTGATCATTTGGATTACCACAAAGCTCTTTGCGCTTTTCATCCATGCAGATAACTTTGAGATTAGGATACTGCTTTTGCAACTGTTCTCTCGTTGTGCTTTTACCCGCTGCTGGTGGACCAACTAAAAGCATAAGTTGAAAGGGGGGAATAGGTTTATACATCAATTCTTTTGCTGCATCATAAGTTTCCGCTGATTCAGGAGCATCATTAATTAGAATATTCCATCTGGCCAATGAATATGAAGCATTATCCAGATGAGTAGCTAAGGGTACACGATATTGCCTATCCCAAATCCCGATATCCTGGCACTCTTGTTTGAAAAGCTCCAAAGCCATCATACCTGTTCTCATATCTGCTGCCTTACGGCCTAATGTATCGGCCTGAGATAGGAGATAAAGCAACTTGGTGTTAGTTGCAAGAGAAAGCATCTTCATCTTATTAACTGTAGTTCCTTCTGCCATCCAGCGTCTTGGAGACATATGATTCTCAATCAAACGAAGAATTCTCTCCCTACCCTTATAGGGAAACTCTGGAAAATACTTTTTTAGAAATTCATTTGCCAAAGGAACTCCAACTGCATCATGGCCGTATGCTGTAATCTTATTTTTCTTTGGATTAAATACGCTAACGGCGGGTTTTCCCCAATCATGAAGAAGTGCAGATAAATATAATATAACTTGATCCTCTTTCTTTTCTACACGTTCAGCTTCAATTAATTGCAGAACAATTTGCATTGTCATATTAGTGTGAACAAGAACAGAACCCTCTTGATGGTGAGGAGGACTTTGATTACACTGAGCAAGTAATTGTAATTCAGGAATGGCTTCCTGAAAATCAAACAAATTAATTGGCTGTAAACCAATTATAGTATCATGAAACTGTTGGACATTCCCCACTTTTGCTCTCCAGATATTCTATATTTGTAATTTTTTTATCTTTAAACAATTGTTCAATATCCAGTCTGTCAAATATCTCGCCATGTATAGCATAAATACCTGTATCATCATACCATTTAATAGCAAAATCATCCATATTATGATTATTACCTTTGCTATCTGTATGAATTTCTTTTGGATGTTCCATAAGTATAACTACCTTTTCAAAAGTAAAAAAACAACTACATTCCATCATATCCACCCAAAGATTAAGTTTTTCTAATTCTTCTTCCCCATATTTAATTCCTAAAACTTCATTGCAATATTTATAAAAAGAAATCCAATTTGCATTTGTTTGGGCATAAATAAGAGAACTCCCAAGAGAATTCCAAAGAGAACTCCAAAGAGAATTCCAAAGAGAACTCCAAAGAGAATTATCAAGAGAATTCCAAAGAGAATCCCTAAGAGAACTCCAAAGAGAATTATCAAGAGAATTCCAAAGAGAATTATCAAGAGAATTCCAAAGAGAATCCCTAAGAAACTTCCTAATAGAATTATCAAGAGAATTATCAAGAGAATTCCAAAGAGAACTCCTATTTTTAAATAAACTAATTAACGCAGTTGGACTTTTAACCCAAAATACTCTAGGAGCTTTTTTATCAACTAAACTATACATTCGTTTAACAGCATTTTCTGCAATAGATTTATTAGAAGGTTTAGTGGACAACCCACGAGAAAGATAAGAATTATAATACTCTTTTATTCTCTGTTCTTGCTCAAATGTAAGTTTATTAATCATATCTTAAATGTAACAGATTATTATCTACTTGTCAATAGATTTCTTATTAAACTCATCTGTTATTTTACGAATTTTTTCTTGAATACTGTTATATTCTTTCTTAAAAGGTTGAATATCTCTCCATAAGTTACGCATCCGAATCATGCCTGGTACGGAGCAAGCCAACCCAACTAAAATAGGGGAAAATACCCATAAAATAAATGGCCCTTTATGGTATACTAAAGAGAATACCCCCAACATTGCCCCAATTACAAGACCAAGAAGATTAATAGAAATAATGCAGAATAGCTCAATTTTTAGAGCTTTTTTATACTCTGCAAATACAATCTCAGCCTCTTCCTTGGGAATCAATTTAGTAAGATAGGAAAGTTCTGAAAGCTTAGATGACAACAGAAAATGTTCTCTTTCGACAGATCCTTTTGGGTAGGACAGAAACAACTTACGTTTGATTTTGACTAGATCCACTCTCACAAGATCAGCATCGAGCATGTAAAAACTCCTTCTTACTTGTTATTAAAAACTATATGTAGGACAGCTGCTAATACAACAGTAGCAATAACATATCCTAATATTACACTTGTCAAAACAAATGCAACATCAATAGGCTGAGTCATTTTAGGGCCTCCAAATAGGATGATTTGGACAAAGATAGTAATGTCCAAACCTCTCTCCACAAAGCTTACATTCTTTGACAAACCATCTAATCTTCTTTTTCATATCCTTAATATAGCATACTTATCTACTGTTGTCAAGGGTTATTTTACTTTGACTTACTCCTTTTATTCTTACTAACAGTTAATTTAGCATTTTGAATTGCTACTTTAAAATACTCCTGTCGTCGAATAGCTTCTTTTGCATATTTCTTAAAAAGAAATTGTGCGGCCTTCTCCACCGTCGGAAAAAGGTGATCAGAACCTAGCAAGATATTCGTCCAACCCATAAGTTCACCCTTACATCTTTTTGGACTTACCGCGACAACAGGCAAACCAATTGCCTGAGCATACGCAACCTCACGCCAACTGCCATCACTTGGAGAATCTCCAGTAAGCAGTAACAAAAAGTCACACCTCCTCACGAGCCACAAATCTCGTAAGACCATAGCTTCCATAACTTCCTTTTTCATTTGCAATTCAATACGAGCTGTCTTTTTTTCACTCCAGAGCCGCCCCTCTGCTGCCGCCGGGTCAATGGCGTGAACCCCATAGCGAGCTAGAATTTTTGTTGCCTCATTTCTTTCCTGACGGACCTCTTCGGCAAATCTGCCGCCCATCGAACCTGCCAAATAACAACGTGTACTCATATTCATTACCTCCTATATAAAAACTCCTCCTTTACTACTTTACAGGAGGTGGTGCTACTGGTACAACAGGTGCAGGAGCTGGCGTAGGTGCAACTATAGGAGCATCTGCTGGTTTATCAACGACTGGTGCAACGGGCTTTTCTTCAACAACTGGTGCTGGAGGAGGAACTCCAAGTTTCGGTGCTTCAACTGGCTTAGGTGTAACCATTTCTCGGAGCCACGGAGCTACTGGCTCATATGGTTTTGGCGTTTGCGGCTGTAATGGATTCTCAGGCATGTTATTAATTCTCCTTTATTTTTATTTAGCGAATAGCCTTTGGAGTAAAGTTCCCATCAATTGCACGGCCATCTAGATCAAAAATAGTCCAGCGTCCTGCCATTGATTTACTTTCGGTAGTACCAATAATCCAAAGTTGCTCATAATCTGTTCCATGCATCAATCGTACAATACGTCCTTCCTCATCTTGAATTGCAAAGATGTACAGCTTATTTTTTATCTGTTTTGTCATTTGATTTGTTTTCATTTTCAAGTCTCCTCAAATACTCTGCCATTTCATAATTATAGAAAGCAAAAAAGGCCCCGAATATTGATAGCCAAAATAAATGTAAGACAGCCCCAAATAACGCTAACCCAACAGACAATCCAGTACTTATATAATTCCATTTATGATCTAATGGTTTCATTGGAACATTCCATAACTTTCTCGTAAAGATTGGCTATCTTCAATTCCTTGATTATAATATCCACTTTCTTTATCTATTTTATCAGTAATAAATGTTGTTAGCAAAAAAATAAACACAAACAATACTAGACAAAGAACAGTTCTTAAAAGTAGTTTCATTTAGTATTCCTCATTAGATTTTAGTTTTTCCTGATACCTTTTCTAATTCTCCTAATGCTCGATACATACGTTTTTCATCAAATGCCTTCCCCTCAAACATTGTAAACATGAAAGGACGTAAGTAAGATTCGACATTTTGATTAACCCAAATAGCATATTCCTTCCTGGATTCCCATGAGGCCCTTTTAAAATAATTATAACATATTTGTTCTAATTCTGCAACTCGACCTTTGAAATATCCAATTTTAGTCACTATTTCATCACGGTATTCTTCTGGACACAAAGAAATCAATTCTTTATCTTTACCATTTGCTGCAGCTTCTAATAAATTCTTATCTGATAGATTACTAATAAAACGATGCATCTCCAAATATTTTGGGCCTTTAATTTTAACCAACAGTTCTGGTTCCCATCTCAATACAAAACCTTCATCTAAAATGCCTAAATTCTGGCTTTCTTCAATCAAATGATCCAAGGATTCAAAGGAATAGGTTTTAATGCAAGGAAGGTCCAAATCCTTGGCCAATTCAGTCACTTCAGCGTAGGTTAGCAATCTATTTGTAGCCTTTTCTCTAGCTCCAGTCAAGTATAAGCCTTCTTTATATCCCTTTCGGGTATAATTTACAACAATTTGAAATTGCTTGGCCACCAATTCAAATATAAGCGAGTATTTTTCTATTAATTTTTGATCCTGTACCCTTTCAGGTATAATAGATGTAGCATATAGTCCATGGGGAGAATCTAGTGAGCCTTTAGTGTGGCAATGAAACTTGCCCGTATTTGGATTTTGCATAACCAAAATCATTGATCCATCGATTTTTTCAGAAACTTCAAATGGACCTTTATCCTTTAGAATATTATAATTGGTTTCAGGACGTTGGTTCATATTAAAGAATTTTGAATAGCCCCAATGTAACACTTTCTTATTCGTAAGATCCAAAAGTAATCCTCTGGAGAATAGGGAAAATTCAGACCATTTATCCTCATATTGGCAGCTATCCATGTAGTGGAGCATTGCCAGTCCAGGAAATCTAGGAGATTCAATCACATAAACAGAATGCTCCTGGGCATGAATCTTTAATCTATTCAAATCCCAAAGATTATTGTCAGTAATATATTGTTCAGGAATCACTTACCTTCTCCCTGATTTAGAATTTCATCAACCTTGTCATTAATTTTCTGAGTAACATTTTCAGCCACTTTAGCCTTAATTTCATTTCGTAAATCTTCTGTCTCAATCGGATCAAGTAGGGTTTCAGTAGACATCTTTGTAACTGCGTCATCTACCATCTTATTATATTTCTTCTTAGATCGTCTTTTACCTTTTTTATCAGTCTTGGATATAAGTTTTAGCGTTTTCTCATGGTCCTTCTTTTTTTTAAGTAACATATAAATATGTAAGGCTACCCCTGTCCCAACTACTGTTCCCAAGGTATACGCTGCCAACGGACTAAGTAGTATAAAGTCATGCCTCCCTTGTCTAAACTTCTCCAAAAATACATATACCGTACCAAAAATATACAGATTTATAAAAGCTTCAAAGGTCTTATTTACTAATTGAAAAGTTAGAGTCTGGACAAGCCGTAATCGACTCAAAAGTAACTTCTGATATTGGTCCACCACATACTCAACCAAGCCAATAAAGAACAAACCGATTGACAACCATAGAAGATTCATAGCTCCCTCTTACTCTTTACTAGCCATTAAGTACCAAATCAATTGCGATCTTTCTCTTCTCAAAGGATTTCCAATACTTCTCAGAATATTTACCATGTTTAGTTTTGACCAAACCATTATAAGCCATAATTGCTCTTTTATAATCTTTCTGCCGCTGGTATTTTCCATCCAGCACTCTAAAACACATCAAGGTATTCACGTCTACATTATAGTAATTTTTATGAATATTAAAATCATGGAATTCATCAGGCATGATCTGAAAGATTCCTTTCTCATGGTGTGTGCCGACTTCATATTGACGAAATTCAGATTCAGTCCAAGCTAAAGCTACAAAGTCATTTCGTGTGAATGGCCCATTGGGGTAATAATGTACAACATTTTTATCAATTTCCTTCAACATATCAACGACCACTTTCTGATGCACAGGTGTTCCCTCTCTAAATAATAAATCATTTAATGTGGAAGCTTCCTGTTCATATTGTAACTCTTTCTTAGCTTCTTTATATTGAAGAATAAGATTCTTCTTAGCAAGGAATTCTTTAACCAACAAAATAGGTGAAAGAAGTATGAGAAGAAGAATAAGCAAGCTGACTTTATGAATAATTTTCATAAGCAGTGTCTCCTTTTCCTATTATTTAGGCATCCCTGGATTACATTTACGATGCCTGACAAACTCACCTACTCTAATCCATTTCACTGCTGTTGAATCTTTAATAAAGTCAATACTTCTGAGACAAATAAAGCAACGCTGAACCCAAGGTCTACCACTTGCTGTAAGAGTAGCCTTTTTAACAAATGGGTCCTCAAAGTTCTTGTTCATATATTAAGTATATCAGAGATTTAACCTTTTGTCAAGATCTAATTTTACTCTATTTATGTATCAGTTTTATGCCCTAAAAACGATATTCCTCTCTATCATTTAATAATTCCTCTAGTTCTTTTAAGATATCAGTATTGCCCTTTTCATCCAGAAGAATTGTAGATTTTGCATTTTTATTTTTATCCATTGTATGCCATCCTTATTAAGAAGATAGAGCAAATACCAATTATAAACAAAGAAATTCTTGTAATCCAGATATATTTAGTATTCATCTTAATCTTCTTTCTTTTTCTGACATATACTCTAAATACTCGATGTTATCCTTTGGGATATATTCCTTACAGTTACAAAGATATAATTTACCTTCTTTGGATAAAATCTGGTCCGTACATCCTTTTTGTAAATGTAAGAACTTAATATGAGAGCAAACTCGGCAAATTTTAGACAATGCATTAAAGATTCTTGTTGTTTCCTCATCATAAGCCATTTTTTATATTACCATAAATTCTTTTAACCAATAAACGTAGAAATCGCCATTTAGAAAATCCACTAAGTTCTTTAGTAACTTCATTAATAGTTTCTGTTCGACCAGCCGCTAATTTAAAATGTAATTTGTATAGAAACTGCATTATGCTTAGCAGACCATACAAAACTAAGATAAAAATAGCTAATACTGTACTACCCAAAATTAAAAATGAGAAAAAAAGAAAAATTATAGAAATTGGAACCCAAAGAGGGCTTAAAAAAATTATGACGAAAAACCACATTAATTCGTGAAGCATTAAATTTTAAACCCCATATTCTAACTCAATATCAAACTCGGTGCCATCTGCACCTATAATTATAAAATGAACATTTAATTGTTCGTCTAGGACGAGAAAAGCATAACCTCTCAAAAGTCCTTTTTTAATTGATGTGCCTAGAATTCGTTTCATAGCATTTCGTATATTAGCTTCTGTTGCAGCAGAAGAATTATAAGATAGCTCCTGGGAGAGCATCTGATCAAACATTTTTTGATAAGTATCGCGTGAATAACTAGCCATATTAATTATATTTAGACTTACTCCATTCAGAATTTGGATCACTTGGAGTATCTTTATATTTTTCAGTAACTTCATCTATGATGGAGGCACATTCTTGGCATTTGTTAACATGAGCAGCAATTTCCTCGAATTTTCCAACAGTCAGGCCTTCAATTTTTTTAAGAGGATCTGCTTGAATATTTTTAATAAAATCACAAATAGAGAAATCATCCATTTTAATGCTCCCCATTCCCTTTTAGAATTTCAATCTCTGCTCTCATTAGAGCCTCTGGGTCTCTTCCATCGAAATGTTGCTCATTTGCCTTACGAACATGGGCAGCTTTAACACTTTCAGAAAGGGCTTTCTTGTGGGCTGCAGTTTTTGTAGATCCTTTCAAGGCTTCACTTATTTTGGCAGAATGCTCAGGAGTAAACTTCTTGCCAAGCTTTGCCAGCTTTATTTTAGCTTTTGCTTCTTCTGTTTGTTTAGATCCTTTTCGCATAATTATTCCTCTTGTTGAACATCTGCATTACTATTAATCTGGCAACTGGCACTGTCTACAGAAATATATCCATATCCAAAATCATCAATTAGTATAGTGCCATTGCTATTATATTGCACAAAATATCCATCTGCAATTAGATTCCCTTCTTTATAACATGTAAATCTGGGATTACCTATAATACTCACTGCCTCATGATTTTGTGTCACAACACATCCTTTCTCCACTGTAACAAAACGCACTGAAGCACATCCAGAAAATAGAAATAGAATTGGTAACAAAATAAGATACTTAGTATAAATTTTCACAAATAATCCCCCCTTTCTTGGATTGGTAATAAGCACGTTTGATACCTCGTTCTTTCAAAATTATTTGACACAAATCACATGGGCCGCTGTAGACAAGACTATGAGTACCTGTGTTTTGTCCCCAAATATAAATAGAAGATCCTCTAACATTGAAATCACATTTAAGCAACGCGCTTACTTCGGCATGGAGTCCCCAGAATCTGCGTTCACCATTTTGGCTAGTTATTGTTGGGATTTTCGGGTGAGACAACTTATTGTAGCCAAGAGCGATAATTTGATGTCCATCTACTAGCACTGCACCAAATTGCCGCCGCATTCCTCGGCTTTTAAAAGCTTCAGATTGTGCTAATTTAATAAATCGCTCATGCCTTGAATTGCTCATTATTTTAGTACCGTTCAATCCCCAATTGCTCAAAAGCCACATCAGCCCAAAGATTTGCATAATAAGCTGCTTCGGTATGAGTATAATTTTGATGCATCTCCAGAATATGATCCTCCATAGCCTCAATACCTTCTACTTCCACATGGCCTGGACACTCTGCACATTCTATCGGGATATCAGTTTCGTCATAAATCATGTAGGTCTCCTATTTGGTACACCTCAAGTATAACAGATTGTTACCTACTTGTCAAGGGCTTTCTTTACCTTTTTTGCTTTAACAGTTTTAATCTTACCTTGTTTGTCAACTTCTATTTCAATTATATCTAAACTCTCAGGTGTTCCTTTCTTTTTTAAACTCATGTTAATCTCCTAATTCCATTTATAAGATTCATCTGTATATGGAACTTCAATTGGATCATCCTCAGTCCCTGTATAAAAAGGCACATAAAGTTCACAAATACAATCTGCAAAGCTACAATACCAATTTGTAGAATCATTCTCATGATGATACCACAAAGCATGGTCGCATAATTTACAAGGTCTATCTTCTGGATTTACTTCGTATTTATCCATGTGCCTATGTAATCCTTTAGAATTGAATTAAACACATTGGGAAACAAAACTGCAGATTCTATAAGTGTCAATTTATCCATACTCATAGCTTCTTTAAATGAACATATCTGGCAAGTTCTAATTACATCGTATTGATCAGCCGATTCCAAAGTACAAAAAACATTTGTAATTAAAAATAAATGTTTTCCATGAATTGGAAAAAGACCAAACAGGTGCTTAGTATTTTTTAAGCATTTCCCCATTTTCTTCCTCTTCTTCGTCTTCCAATAGATCATGCACAATTTTATATTTGGCAAGCTGATCTTTAATTGCAAAAAGTTCCTGGGAAAGAAAATAAATAACCTCTTTATTCTCATTCCTATTCTGCTTGAGAAAAGAAAGACAATGCTCTAGATTCTGTCTAGTTGCCTTTCTTTGTTCTATGTCTGCTTTGATTAGTTTAAGTTTCATAAAATAAAGATGGCGGGGAGAAGGGAGGGTCCCCCCGCCAAAATTGTTACTCCTTTTTCTTTCTTATTTTTTTAACCACTGCCTTGGAATCTTCAACTTTCATATCAGGCTCTGGATTACATTTCTTGCAATGGCAACCATAAGCTAATTCTGAGCCATCTTCTTTGAAGATATGATCACAGGTCCTACATTTAAACGCTGTTTTCGTTGCACACATGACCGCCTTGTCTTTGCATATGGGACAAGATAAAGTCCTTTCATATTCAGAAAAGTCATTTAGCTCTTCCCATAGAGTAGACATTTTATTCTCCTGCAGCCTCCAGCTTTTCCTGTGCTCGTTCCCTTGCTGCTCGACGAGCAACTTTCTTCTCTTTATTAATAAGAGAACGAAGTGAACGATTGTATTCATACACTTTGGACCGTTCCTGTTTACGTGCCAATCGTGACGGAGTGACTTTCTTTGACGGATGTGGCTTATAGTTAGACATTTAATCCTCCCTTAGTTTTTTATGTGTGGCAAAATATACAAAAGAAATGGCCTACTCTTCTTTCCCTTTTTCTCAATCCTTACACCTTTCACTAATCCCATATTTACAATACTATTACCTTCTATTACTGCATCTGTTTGGGTCTTATAAGAATCGTGGAATACCCATTCCCCATTATTCATCTTTCTTATCCCCTCTTGCTTGCTTGGACACTCTTCCTACCACGAGAACACGCTTATCCTCTTCTGCAAGGGTACTCACTACTTCTGAAGGTAGCCTAGACATTAGCAAAACCTGAAAATCCGCTGGAAGATCTAGCAGAAATTCCACAAGATTAGTTTGCTGTTTTTTACTAAGTTTTTTAGCGACTTCTGTAAACTTCACAATTTCTGCAATAGTGACGGACATTTCATCATTCTTCTTTCGTTGTGCTAATACACGCTCACGCACTGAAGAGTAATCTTTGAGAACGGCCTCTCCACTGACAGGTTTTAAATAATTCTCTTCTTTATATTTGATAAAGGATACAGCTGCTTCCTTGCCAACCATACCACACAACACTTCAAATTCCAAATCTGAAGGAACTGCACCAGAATTGAAAAAGGTATTAACCAAACTCCAAGCTGCTGGATTTCGTTTAATCTCAACTGTGACATTCTCAGGTTCAAAAAGCATATTCTTATGCGTACCAATAAAACCAGTAATATCAGAAGAAACTTTTCCATCTGAACGAGCCCAATTATCCCAATCATTCCAATTAGGTTCAACAGCCAAAACACAAAAACGTCTAATCATAGCTTTATCAAGAGTCTCAACTTGGTAGTCACTGCTATCAGGATTAATGGCTGATGCAACAGTCCACCCATCAGGGAGGACATGCCCATGCATTCGTCGATCCCAAATCAACTGAAAAACAGTTTGGCGCACATCGTTAGGGGCACGGTTCAATTCATCAAGGAATAAAATACCCTTGGTTCCCTCTTTTGGAAACCAAAAAGGTTTAGCCCAAGTTGTCTCATCACTATGAATTATTTGCACATTTCCGTCTTTATCTTGAATAGATTTACAGTCAGTAGTACACCTTTTATAGGGAATACCAATCAAATCCCCCGGTTCCATTTGGGCAAGACGCAGATCAACAAGTCCAATATGCTTCTCTTCAGCAACTTGAGCAACAATTTCTGACTTGCCACAACCCATAGGACCAACAAATAGAAGAGAAACTGGAACTTGCTTCTCCACCACACCTTTTAGAAGTCTTTTAGCATCTCCCACTTGCATTGTAGTAAGTCCTCCCTCTTCTGGTAATTAAGACATTCAAAGTATAACAGGTAAATAAGAATCTGTCAAGACCTATTTTTTCTTTTTATCTGCATTGTCCACAAGAGATATTGTATGGCCAAAAGGAAATTTTATCTGTTGCTTCGATGTTGAGAGAACCCACAGAACAGGATAATTAGGTTTCTTGCAACTCTCCTGGTCTCCATAGCCATCTGTGAAAAAGACCAAGCAATCTGTTTTAATCTTCTTATCAGCAATATGTTCAAAAATTGGTTTAAAGGATGTTCCACCCCCACCTTTAAATTTAAGATTCATCTTACTATACTTTGTCAGTTTATATTCATTCTGAATTTCAGCATCACATTCTAGAATAGTAATTGAACCTTTATAACATGCTTGAATCTCGTGTAATTCTGCTATGAAAGCTTTATAATCCTCTGTAGAAATACTACCACTTGTATCAATAGCTACATTAATTTGTATATTCCTGTCAGACATTGTACCTTTTTGTTCAGCACCAAAACGCCTATTAGGTCTTTTCCAACTCATCTTATGCCCTGACTTGATAGAAGCAGCAACAAACTGTTTGAGAAGAGTTCTCCAAGAGACTACAGGAGGAGCAAGCCACTCCTGGATAGCTTTCTCAAGCCCTGAAGGGATATCACCACGTTGTCTTATCGTTTGATCATAAGCTTCTTTGATGGCCTGACGGATAACTTCTTTTGCAAGTTCTGGAATATCCCCATTGGACTTTCCATCGGATTGCTTATCCTTATTACTGCACATAGTAATTTTCATCCTGCCAATCTCTTTACCATTTGGATCTTTGATTACTAATTCCATATTTCCATTGGCATCTGTTTCAACAGAATATTTATTAGAATGCTTATTCAACTCGGCATAATAATTCTCAGAAGTATCATCTTCTTTTAAATCTACTTTAATTCCTTGTTTAGCAAATTGCTTCGTAATAGTCTCCACTGTGCAGCAATCTTTTGGCAAATTTTTAATATTTCTATTGCAATTCATATCCTGGCTGATATTTGCAAGAGTAGGATTCTCTCTGTATTCATCTCGCATACGTGTAAGATGCCCCAAAATAACATGGTGTAGCTCGTGAGTTAATACTGCAACGGCTTCATCAACAGTAAGCGTTTCTAAAAAATCAGGATTATAATAAAAATTAATTCGGCCATTCTCAATAGCCACAGCCTCTGTTGGAATTTGCTTTTTAAGTTGTTCTGTCTCGCAAGGTATTTTTCTCATTTGCGCCAATAATGCCGCGAAAAATGGCTGGGAATGAATCAAACGAATACTAATCCGTTCCATAATTGAAAGATAGGCATTCATATTTTTCCTTTATTACCTTTTAAGTATAACATACTTATCTAGTCTTGTCAAGGGCTTTGTCAGATCGTTCTTTAGCAGTTTTCTTTCGATGTGCAGCTTTTGTTAAGGGCTGCAAATTAGTATAATGAACAGCCTTCAATAACTGGCTTCTTTTAGAAAGATCAAATTTTGACAAAGCCTTTATATGATCTATTTCCCAATACGAGCCATGGTTATTCCAAGTCATTCTACTATTAAATTTCTTTTTAAGATATTTTTTTAAGAAATCTATGGAACAATCAAGATCTCGAACGGCAGATCCAGTCTTTAAATTATGCCGAATAGCTGAACTTAGTCGTTGTCTTAAGACACAAACCAGTTTAAAATTAATATCTGTATGGCGTTTTCGCGCCATGTATTTTCGACAGCGAATACGAATCCAAGGCTTATTTTTTATATAATGTATTTTCTTTAATTTGCTAATTCTTGCACCATGTTTACTTCTATAAACCTTTAAATACTTTTTCATATATTTTCTAGTTTTCTTTCTTATCTTTTTACCCCATTTTTTATTTCTTTTTCTAGCATACTCTGCCTTATGTTTTCTAACCTTTGGTCTTTTATTATATTTCTTATTATAAGCCTTTTGATTTTTACGTATTTCTTTACGATGTTTTAAATAATATTTTCTATCAGAAATTTTCTTCCTTTTTCGAACTAATTCTCTATGCCGTCGAACAAATCTACGAGAAGCTTCCCGCTGACCTTTTCTTTTTTGGGCTAGAGTACGTTTCTTCTTTCGTCTCCTCATTCCTCATCCTCTTCAATATAAATTTCTTCTTCTTCCTCAGTATTAGGAGGATCAAAGAAAGAATAATACTCTTTTAGCATGTTCTCATTCGGCTGATGACTCATAAAGTTCTTCTTCAAGGGCATCCCACATAGCTTGAGTCACACATTTATAAACATGCTCTTTACAATTACATTTATAAGGAAAAGACTTCCAATTAATAATCATCCCACTTGTGGTATTGAGTTTGGGGCTAAATTTCTTTTTCATATTATTTCTCCTCTGGAGCAGTTTCAAATTCAGTTAAGGAATCTTTAGGAGCAAAAAATTGTTTTCCTGAATCAATACGCTCTACCGTATACCCATTCCTTTTGCCAATTCGAGTTGCAGAGATAATTTTAACTAATTGGCCAGATTTCTTAAAGATATAAATTTTATTAGGCATTGTGTTACCTCCCGTTTTGAGTATAACAGATTATTATCTACTTGTCAAGGGCTATTTCTAAAACCAATTTACCGAATGATTTCTCTTTGCCACATCCTTTATGCCACATGAATTGCAATTTATTTTTGTATCTATTTGAGAGTCTATACAATTTCCAATTATGATTACAAATCAAGCATTTTACACTATATTTTGCAGGTGCATCAGCAGCAATTTTAGAGAGCCTTTCACCATCACAACCTATTTCACTTGCCTTCCACTGCCAAACAGCACCATGGCCATACCCAGGGCCAATAAGGGCATGGGCAATCTCATGTAGGCAGGTATTCAACACTTGCTCCTCAGAATTAACTTGAGTTGCATGAGTGCCCAATGAGATAGTCTTATTTTTATAGGAACAGAGTCCAAGTCTGGACACAGAGCGATCAAACTTCATTGACCACGAAGTAAGACCGTAAAAGTCCAGCAAATCCAAAAGCATCATTTGGGCTCGTTGAAGATTCATTACTTACTCTCCAACTTTGTAATAAGTGTGTATAAACTCTCCTTGTACTCATCGCCTATTACACCATATTTCCAACAAGCTTTTGTAGCTTCTAGTAATTCATCATAGGCATTAAGAACTTTCTGAACATGAATGGCGATTTCTTCATTTTCTTTTTCGCTAAGAGGACCTTGAACAGTCCATGAAAATTCATTCTCAAACTGTTCAACACCTCTCTTCCACCCAGCATGACGAAGTTTATAAATTGTTCTTTCATCTCTTTCTACAGGTGAAACATTCTTCATAATATCCTCCCTAAGAATATTTTTGATCTACTTAAGTATAACAGAAGTAGGTAAGAATGTCAAGGGAGGACATAAAAATAGCTATATCAAAACATATCTATAATTAGATATGCTATTTATCTATTGCATTTTGTATGATTTGAGTGCGTTCTCTAGGTGGGTATTTAGGAGGGATTGAAAATGGGAGTAATTATTCTCACCATTAACCAATTTATAGACATTAGCAACATTAGCCATGATAGTCTGGAAAAAGGCTTTTAACTCTGTGCCGTAATCCTTATCCTCACTATCAGAAAGTTGCTTATTGAGGACAGTAACTTTTTCAATAATTTTTACCATAGCATTCACGTTCTCTAAGATAAGTTTTTCTACAAAGGGATCAATAAAGACTTGATTCTTCATGACAAGAAGTTCTTTTCGGGCATTACATACATTAAACAAATCAGTGAGAGCTTTGCGTTTGTCATTAATTGAAATAGAGGTGCTGGAAAAAGAATCAATAACCGTCATCATCTCTGGAGGAGGGGCTGAAAGTTGCTTTTGAAGAGTAACCTCTTTTTGCATACGTTCAATATGACGCTTCTTATATAAAGCATAGGATTCTTTACTAACAGTAATAAGAGATTGAAATCTATCAGCATAGCTATTAGCCATGTACTTTTTACAAGAATTGGGAGATGCTGTAAGTAGGAAACGCTCCATGTCAGATTTCACATCCAATGGCAGACTCTCCAATACCCCTTTGGGATTTCTTTTAGGCTTAGGTTCTACCGCCTCTTCTGGAGTGACAGGCACTGGTTGCAGAGGATTATTTTCTGGAGGAGTGGGAGGAATCAGTTCATCAGCCATTTCTATTTACCTCTTTTCTAATTGTCTCTTTTAAAAGACTGTCATTTATTTTTTTCAATGAATTTAAAATCTTAGTCTTAATCTTTATTGATTTAGTAAGTCTTTTAATTTTCTGCTTTCGCAATTGGTATTTTTTTGCACATTCAACATCCAAAATTTTAAACAAGTGCATTTTAATAACATCTTGTAGCATTTTGCCATTTAGTGAAGCCTCATCAGAAAAAACTTCTTCCACAGCAATTCTGGCAATACTTTCTACCTCTGATTTGTCAAATACTGATTTCTTAGCTTTATAAATCAGTTCAACAAAATTAGAGATACAATCTTTTTTTAAAAGATCTTTATCATAGTCAGAAAGTCTATTGGATAGATAAATTTTATTCTTTTGCATCGGTATAGTTCCCCGTAAACCAACTCAAATCTGCTCTTAGGCGTAAACGTTTCTGAATCTTTTTTGTACACGCTTTTAAGACTCTTGGAGGATAAGCCACATCTTTATGCAACTGATCTGCAATTTCTCTATTTTTAAATCCATAAATAAATTTCATTACAAAAATATTAAACTGTTTGTTAGTAAGAATTTGTGAGGCTGCTTTAAATATTTTATTATAAAGTCTTTGCTGTTTCACAACTATCCTTTTTCTTAATTCAGGATTAGTAAGTTGTTCCAGTCTCTGGGCATTAGCCTGAGCAATTCTATCAAGCTCTTCAGGGGATACCGTAAACTCAATAAAATCAGGAGCTGGATAGATCTTCTCTATTTCTTTATTCAGCTTTTTTTTCTTCATTTTCACTCACCAATTTTGTTAAATGTGCGATGTTAATACGAACTGGAGCACTTCGCCCAAATATGAGAGTTTCGATGTAGACATCATGATCAACTACTTTAGTTACAATTCCCTTAAATCCAATCATAGGACCTGCACAAATTTCAACTACATTCCCAGGTTCAACCACAAGCAAATCGTCATCTGATGGTTTACTATCAACTTCTTCTAATTCCTTGACATGCTGAATCTCTTTCTCAGAAATCTTAGCGGGAAAATCATCTTGGCCAGGATAGTGTAGAAATTTTCCAATCTTCGCCTCAATCAAAGCTTGTTCTAATGTGTCATCTTTAAGATAGGTATAAATAAATACATAACCAGGAAACAGGGGTTTATCACTATTCTGCTCTTTATTATAACGTGTGATCTTATCTTTCTTTGAGGGCACCCATACCATACCTTCATATTCTAAACTTTCTAGTACTGCTTGAACTTGTGTCACAGCTTTATTCCCAACTCCTGCTGTACTAATAACATACCAACTTTTTTCATTCATAGTAATTTCCTTTCTTCCAATTTAAGGAAAGCTTCAGGTCCATATTTTTTTATAAAGTCATCAGGATCAAACTTTTCAGGTAATTCTAAATAGGAGAATTCCATATCACTATCATAGAATTTTGTTCCAATACTCTCTTTAAGCTTATTGATAACTTCTCTACCCGCTTTATCTCCATCTGTTGCAAAAATAACCTTCTTAGCAAATCGATTCAATAAGCAAAGTTGAGTATGAGAAATCTTAGATCCCAGCATCGCTACAATATTTTTTATTCCTGCTTGCCAAGGAGTGAGCATTGACAAATTACCTTCAACAACATAAACTGTTTGAGTTTTTAAAATTTCTTTATAATTAAAATTCAAACCATACAAATGATCTGCTTTCTCATAGGAAGTATTAATATATTTACTAGATGAAGATCCCAAAGGTCTAACAGACACAGAAACAACGTTGGAATGAAGATCATAAATGGGGAACATTGTGCTATGATGCATTGCTTGGGGTATTGACGGCAAGGTTCCCTGAAAGTCAGCATCTACATATACCTCACCTGAATGACCTATATAACCAAGATGCCAAGCAAGTATAGTGCTTTCGGTTAAACCTCGTTTCTCTATCAAATATTTATTACTCGGTAATACCATAGATATCATTTTATTTACCATGAGCCTTATTTTCAATTACTGTATTACTTGTCACAAAATTAAATTTAGCGTTAGTGCGTAGTTCATCAATATTAGAGGCATTGAGATAACTGCAAGCACTACGAATGCCTCCATTAATCCCATTAAGAACATGTACTGCTGAACCTTTCAAGGGCACCCAAGTAGAGTCCCCCTCTGGTGCTCTCCAAGATGCAATCTTACCTTGAATCTCATAAGATTTAATGGACGCTGATCCCCTGTATTCTTTTTCAATATTTTCTTTTTCCAGCGTGTTTTTATTTATAGTATATCGTTCCTTACCACTTGCTTCCGTTGTACCTGCAAACATAGATCCGAGCATGATGAGGTCTGCTCCTGCAGCTAATGCTTTAACAATATCGCCACTATTACGTAGACCACCATTGACCATCATCTTCATACCTTCATTATCACAGATCTCTGCACAATCTAAGATAGATGCAAGAGTAGGAATTCCAACCCCTGTAACAACCCTAGTTAAGCACATACTGCCACCACCAATGCCGACACAAATAGCTTCGGGCTTTTTATTCACTCGATTTAGGAACTCTCTAACTTCATTGCCTGTACCAAAATTACCCACAATGAACTTAGCTTGAGGAAATTTTTTAGAATATAGATTATAAGTATTCACAACTGCTATGTTAGCTGCATGGGCAACATCTAATAGAAAGATCCTAGCTCCAGCTGTAAAGAGAGCAAGCAGCCTTTCTAATTCTACTGATCCTAATCCCAAGGAAACAATTGGTTTAATGCCATTGTGGGTAGAGGCTTCAAAAGCTGCAAGATTCTCCTCTATGGTACAGAATCTATGAAGGGAACTGACCGTTCCATAATCAGCCAACACCTTACTAAGTGCTGGGCTGGAAATAGTATCCATATTAGAATTTGTAATAGGAATGGATAAATTGAGTCCTAAGAATTCAGTAGATAGATCTACATCCTGTCTACTCGGAATATTGGAAAATACTGGTTCTAAAAGTACATCGTCAAAACAAGGATTGTCAATCATTTACTTACTCCCTTCCAAAAGGAACAAAATTGAGTAGTTCAAAATATCCCGCACCGTGTCTGAAACCTTTTCATCACCTACAATAGCATCACGTTGTTTAAATGTACCATCACTAATGCCTAGCAAATTCTCAAGTCTCGCTTGCTTATCGCTAAGGCGAATGGCTATTCCAACATGCCCACCACGTAGAGCATTATTCCCATAATCCCTTCTCTTATTAACTAGGAGAGTAACCGCTTCCTCTACGATCTTTCTTGCTTCTTTTTCAAATTCTTTTAGACTGTTATCTTTCATATTAGTTTCTCACTACTCTTTGGATTAGCTGTATTCTTTTGACTAAATTTGAATACTTTGCAATCACAGATTTTATGATCTATTTTAGGATCAACCCACCCCCTATATCCTTCCTTTCCTACAGGTACAGTAGCGGAACATTTCTTTAAACTAAAGTGATACGAGCTTTCATGGTTACATTGGCACACATCGTACAAGGAAATAATTTTATTCATGTAAATTTATCCTCACATATTTTAAAATCTTTTTAAACTTTCTTTTATCATCAAATACAGACAACCACATATTGCATTTTCTACACAGCATTCCTCTAACTCGACCTGTTTTATGATCATGATCTAGAATTAATTTTCTAATTTTACCACATAAAGCACATCTACTCTTTTGTTTTTTAATAAGATTATTATAATCTTCAGGAGTTAAGCCATATTTCCTTTTTATATGTTGAAAAAATCTTTTCCTACGAAATTTAGGACTAGTTCTCCATTTCCTTTGATTATATTCTTTACTATATCTTTGGCTATTTTTTCTATATTTTGCATCAGTCCTATATCTACGTTTAATTCTTGTAGCTATTGCTTTCTTATTTGCCTTTCTCCATTTCTCATTTTGAGCCAATAATTTCTTTCTATTCCTTTTCCAATGCTCTCTACGCACCTTATTTATGCGTTTATTATTTTTCTTTCTATACTGTCGTTGATATGCTGGGGTGGCCATATTATCGAAAGAACCCTAAAAATTGAACCTTTAAAAGTTTCAACCATTTCCAAAAAATACGTTCTCTTATTCTCCATAATATACGCTGTGTTCGAGTACCCCATCTAGTAACTATTTCAATTCCAGCTTCATCTAGTGTTTGAACAATAACGGAATCTTCTAATTTAGTAACAGATGGGCCAAGGCCATGAGGAAACAGGCGAACACAGGGCTTAAAAAGTGCATACCGAGCATAGGCAAGCTCATGAATACTTCCCTCACTGCGAAGCTTAGAAGCAGATGAAAGATCTAGAACCACATGGCAATCACGAACAAATTTTTTATCTTTCTTCCACTCAACTGCCAATTGCTCATCAGAAATTGCTTGCAAAATCTCATGCTTAGCTTCTATGCCTTCTTTAAGAACAGGTGAGATTACCTGAATGCCATATTTAGCTAAAACAATAGTCGCTTCTTCAGCTTCTTTTACCATAGCTGCTTTTGAACGCCCAGTCATTCTCACAGCTGTATAGCAAATTATTGACATTTTAGATTTTTACCTGTTTCCAAAGACGACCTGTATTTATGTGATTAATAAGTGCAAAAGAAACATTATATTTTTTTGCTAATAGTCGTTGGGGAATTCCTTTTAGCAACCATTTTTTTATGGCTTTTACTTGTACAGTACTTAATTTAGCTTGGGAATGTTTTTCACCCTTATTTGCTTTAGGGCGAGTATACTTTTTATCTAATTTTAATGCCTTTTTTACCTGACCTTTTTTATAATTACTTTTCAAATAAGGATAAACCTTTTTTAAAAAATATCTTGCCCCCATCGAAGTAACATCCCAATACCATTGTAAATTATTACTATACCCACCATGACGACTACTTAAATATCCAAAGCAAAGTTTTCTTTTTATCCAAATTAAAGGTGATGGATCTTTTTGAGAAATATTAACTCTTAATGCAAATTCCTTTCGTGCGTGTTTAGACTTCTTTCTTTTTGTCCTATATTGGTAGCATCCAGCAAAACCTTCCCCTTCAAAAAATCCCGCTATCCAAGCCCATTCTATAGGAGTAAGTTTAGGTGCTTTTTCAAAACTCATCGAAAGTCTCCTGATCCTTGTATCTTATTTCGTGCTTGACGAGATTCCAATTTCTTCTTATTCATGTCAAGAATAATACTCATGGGCACACCTAATTCGTCTGCGAGACGATTCAAGACCCACTGGCAATCTCCAATCTCTAGCAAAAGCTTCTCTAATCGTTCAGGAGAAAGGACACCTTTATTGTCTCGGATAGCCTTGGATATTACCCCACAAGTTTCTCCTGCTTCTTCACCCAAGGAAAGACCAAGATAATTCAAGGCATCTTCTTTTGGGTAAATAGCAGTGCTACGAGTGAATTCTTGAAACTTGTCTATTTCCATTATTTTACCTTTGCATTCAATCTTTTAGTTTCTTGTATTGCTGCAGTTTTAGTATACCACGTTGACTTAACCCCATCTCTAGGACCAATCACTTGATAATAATCATTCACACAATCTAGTTGAACAGGACCATAAATGGTATATGTTTTTTTCATTATAACCACCTTTTATAAAAGTATATCATAATTTGTGCTAATTTGCAACCTGTTTTTGAGTATTGTTAGCTACTTCAATCTTATTAGGATTCACTGCCCGTTGATTTTGCTTCTTAATAAATTTACGGAGTTTTTCCTTTAGTTTTAAATTTTTTGTAGTTTGCCATTTAATAGCAGCCTTTATTCGGAGCTTCTTAATAATAGTATAAGGATAGATATCTTTTAAAAATGGAACTGCTTTACGTCTTTCAATGACTAAATTATAAACAGCTTTTTGATGCCCAATTGCTTTTCTTATTCTAAAGTAACCCCCATATAACTTCTGGATTTCTTTTAGTAAGGAAACATCGGTACTAATAAATACAGCTAACAAAACATAACGACCATGATTAGTGGTTATAAAAACAGTACCATCCCCATCAAAATATCCAGCTAAGTAATTCTTAATCAATTTAGATTTATATTCCACGTTTATTCAACTTCCTCATTCGTAAAAGAATCTTCTGCTCTTGTTTAATTATTACAGGATTAATTGCTTTTACCATATGCCAATTACTATTTTCATTTGGTTGTCGTAAAATGTACCTGTCACTTTTCCTATTTCTTCCCTTTGTATGATTCTTCAATTTGCCTAATTTAAATAGCAGATGCATCTGTTTAGTTTTTAATCGAAGATATTTTCCAACGCTATGAAGTAAATCAATGGCATGGTTTCCGTTAAAATAAAGACTATAAACCGTTTTTGTGTATTCTTTTCGTTTTGTACAAGTTTGTATATTGCCCCCAAATATCTCCTGAACTTTTACCAGAATAGGAAGATAAGTATTTGTAATAAATAACCATGGGGTTACGGAAGAATAAGAAGATGATTTTTTATGCACCTGAACCGTAATACATCCCTCGCTATCAATTAATCCTGCAACATAAGCACAAAATTCTTGTTTCATAACTTTGTCATCTCTCCCCAATTAGGCCCATATGATCCGTCAGCAGTCATAGGTACAACCATTCCACATACCCCTCGTTCCATCTCTTCTTTAATAATCTTGGTAGATTGTGCAAATTCTGTCTTAGGGATATCCATTAAAAGAGCATCATGAATTAGGGCTCTCAACTTACCATGTAATCCTTCTTCCTGAAATCGTAGCATAACTCGATTGGCCGCATTACAAGCAAAATCAGATGCCGCGCCTTGTACAGGCGAATTTTTGGCAGCGGCTTCAGCCTCATACTTAATCATCTCATCTTGATTATTAATCCCAGGTAAGTGCCGAACGCGCCCAAACAGAGAAACCACAACACCATTCTTTCGTGCGCTATTCACAATATTATAGAGCCATTTCTTAGCTACCATATAGCGACTAAAGTAAGCAGCAATAATCTGATCCGCTACCTCTTCAGTACAATTGTTTTGCTTAGCCAATTTACCACGGCCCATGCCATACAAAAGCCCGAAACTGAATCGCTTAGCCATTTGTCTCTGCTCATCGGTAACTTGATCTGCGGGGATCTTAAAAGCTAAAGAAGCCGTATTTCTATGCATGTCCAAACCATTTCGAATATCCTCAAGCATCTGTGGATCTCTGCTATACTCTGCCCACATCATAATTTCAGCCTGTTTAAGATCGAACTCTACTAATACATTCCCATCTTCAGGAAGAAACATCTTCTTAATTCGTTTATCATCTTTAGGTATATTCTGGATGTTAATATTTTTACTAGAGAGACGGCCCGATTCGGTTCCATGTTGTAAAAATTCTGGATGCAACCTACCATTAATATCTAATCTTTCCTCAATAGATGTAACATAGGTACTAAGAAGTTTAGCTACACGCCTATATTCTACAATCTTCATAGGTACTTCATGTCTCGTAGAGAGAAGAGTAAGTGTTTCCTCATCCGTTGCATTAGCCCCCTTCTTTGTGCTCTTAAGAACAGGAAGCTTTAAATCCTCATACAGTAATTTCCCAAGCTGCTTAGGCGAATTCAAATCCACGTCACCTACGATAGCCTTTAGTTCTTGTTCTCGTTGCTGAATCTCTGTTTCAAATTCCTTCTTAAGGGTGGCCAAATATTCTCTATCAATTCGTATACCATCAAATTCAGTCTGAGTAAGTGTCCTGTTAAGGGGCATTGTAAGACGAGTAAAAAGATCTGTCATACCTTCTTGGGCAATAATCCCATCGAATACTTTCTTAAGCCTATAGCAACAATCCGAATCCATAGCTGCATATTTGTATAAAATCTCTTCGGGCACTCTAGCATAATTTCTCTTGGACTGGGCTACCTTATTTTCATGAAACCAATCTTCCAAAGGTTTAGAATAATCCCCCATTGTTGTATATTGGATACCACAAGTCTTCAAATCATGGCTACCTCTACCATTCTCATTAATCAAGTGATGCTGTAGCAAAGTATCAAAAGCCACATTATTAACCTTCCAGCCCATTTGCATAAAGAACTTATTATCATACTTGATATTATGTCCTCCCTTGGGAATATTGGAAGCAAGAATAGCCATAAGATTCATAAGGACATATTGTTGGTTTGGACCCCAAAAAGGCTCATACGAGTCTTCTGTAACTTGTTCAACTATTTCTACTTGTTTAATCTCGACCTGTCCCTTCCTACGTACTTTCTTCTCTTTAATTGTAATAACATCTTTAACTATGGGAATATATCTAGTAAGAGGCAATACAATTGCGGTTCCTTCCTTCCAAGATGCTGAAAAACAAAGGATCTTACCAGTCTTAAAATCAAGTGATGATGTTTCAATATCGAAAGCAAACTCTTCTACTTGCATGATCCTTTCGTAAAACTTGTTAAAATCATCCAAAGTTTTTATAATAAAATATTGACCTTCGTCTATCTTCGTTAATTCGGGAAATTTACTACTTTCTATAGCCCTACGGATATCTTGTGTAACAACTTCCTCACTACTGGGACTTCGTAATACGGCACCCATGCTTAAGGTAGGCAGCACTTTAACCTTGTACTTCTCTGAGAAAATTTCAGACCCTCTCAAATCTCCAACCTTCGGTTTTTTGATTCCTAATATAGCACTGATTGCACCTGCTCCTAAAGGAATCACTATATTAGGATGTATCTGCTCAAGTTCCTTTGAAAGATATTCAGAACAAGCATCAATTTCTTCTGGATGAGGTTGACGATAGCCATCTGCAGTTTTTAAGTTAGCACGACATCTTACCCCAAAACTAATCCTAACCTGCGAGATATGCAATCCCAGCCTACTCAAGATACTACTTAATTTTTGACTAGATGCTCCTTTTAATGGAATACCTGTAGCATCCTCTTCTTGGCTAGGAAAATCAACCAAAAATAGAATCTTAGAATCTAATGGACCAATTCCATTAACTACATGAGTACGTAGTTCTGAAAGGCCACATTTGGTACAGTCTTGATTACACAGACTCACTTAGCATCTCCAAATACTTCAAATTGTCTTTAGGAACAAATTTAGTACAGCCACATTCATTATGCCAAAAACTTAAACGCCAATTACAGCTACCCCAAAAGCTCACTTTAAAATGACCAAGCATTTCCCCATCTCTACCAAAAGGTCCGATATGATTATGAACAGAATGCTTACAAGTTCTACAAAAATCTGCAATAGTCCAAATCACTTCTCATTCCTCACACAATATTCCAAAAATTCTAAATTGTCCATAGGATCGTACCATTCAATATAAAGTTGACCCATATCTCGTCTTGGGCATGACCAATCCTCATTCTGTCTATAAATGTGATCTGAAATATCTTTATTGCAACGTTTACAAGGACGAATCATTTCTTCCCCTTTTCATAACAGTATTCTAGATATCTCAAATTATCTTTAGTTATATACTCTTTACACTTACAAAAATCATTTTCAATTATATTATTCTCAATATAATATCCAACCATACGCATACCCATACCATCGTTACTGTGATTGCCATAAGAATGATCACAAGTACGACAGAATCTTACATAGGTTGGTCCAGGGAAAGAATTTTCAATCATTTCTTTGCCTTTTTCTGAGTAGGATACAGAATAGCCCCATTAGCATCCTGAAGACTAAAATTAAAAGCCTTAAGTACCTTAGCCACCTTTTTATCCTTAGACCATACAGTAGCAGTTAAAAACATTAGCATGGTCATAGAAGCTTGCCAAGGATCTGTGGGTACTTTGAGAGCAACATTATCTATAGCAATTGTCATAAATTGAGGTTGAGTAGAAGTTTCAGGCTTTGATGGCAAAGGTCCTTTGCCAAGCGTCTTAACAATGGCTTCTAATGGAGACATCCCATCAACTGACACAGCTTCTTGCCTAAGCATTGAATCTACTATGCTCTTTGGAATGTGGCTCAATGCAGCCTCTTTATATGAGTTAGGTTTATTCTCTTCCATTGCTAAGCTCCTCTAAATATCTAAGATTGTCTGACATATACTTGCTACAATGGCAAAACCAAGTTTGACAAGTACTATCAATTTCCAATTTCATACCCATCAAAAAATTCATGCTGCCTTTCTGTGTGCCCACACCTGCAAATCACTTTTGATCCAAGTTGAGACAATCTATAATTAAAGGTTCTTTAGCTATTAATTGTTCCATCGTACTAATAGTAGGGGCTACAAGCTTATCTATGTCGCTTGGAAGAATTACAGCACAATCTGATACGTCCATTTTTTCTTCATAATCATCAGTACCTGGATCAATGAGTGCCCGTTCAATCTCCCATGGCTCATCAGCAGCACCTAGTTCCTCTCTACGGTAAAGAAAATACCCCTTAAGAGTTGGTATGAAGGGAAATTCAGGGTATATGACGGGTGTAGGACATTCAAGTGAATAAAGGAAATCAGTCCCTATGGCACACGTTGGGTCAATGATACCAATCGAATTTTTACTTGTATATGTAAAGGCATTCTCACCAGAAGATATCACTTCGGGATTTTTAATTGAGGATAGTATTTTTTTAGCTAACTCATCTGAAATTCTATACATTAGATCTTACCTCGGTATTTATAATATAGTACTAAATAAGTTGAACTACAAGCCCATCCCCATAAATAACCACTGATAAGTTGCCATTGCCTAAGATCGATTCCGTACCACATGCCACATGAATACGCTACAAGCAATATCCACCACAAGCTAACACTAATGTCTCCTACCTTTTTCGTTTTATATGTATAGATAATTTGAGGCACATATGAAAGAGCGAATAGCAATGTTGCAATCCATCCACAAATAGCTGGAGTATTCATCAGTCTTCCTTAAGCTTGTTTATAATTATCTCTTTAAGCTTTAAAGCTCTTTCTCTTGTGCTGTCTGCCTTAGTCTTAGAAAGGAACTTACTAACCCTTTTCTTGAGATCTTTTTCACCCTCCAGAGTCCAGGTTCCCTTTAATTCCTCTTCAAGTTTGTCCAACAACAGTCTATCTTTCAATGCTTGTCGCTGCATACGCTCTTGTTGGGTCTTGATTAAATGACAGGGCTTGCAAATAATTTGAAGATTATCTTTGGGGCAAAAAAGTTTGACTTTAAATAAGTTCCAGTCATGGATCTTGCCCTCAGTATCTTCTACTGATATTACAGGAACAATATGATCTATGGCAACATTTCCCTTGCCTCCTACTGAAGCCTTGACCCAGTTTTTGCACACATTGCAAAGGTACTCCATTGAATCTTTCTTAGCTCTTTCCCCACCCTTATTAAATTTTTCAACATATCTCTTACCCTCTTTTAATACCTCAATGGCAAGAGGAGATCTAGTGAAAATTCTGCGCCACGCTGATCTAAGAGCACTATCCTCATTCCATTTCATGAGATTTCTCCTCTACTTTAGAAATTCCATTCTCTTTAGTAATTTGAAAGACTTTATGCCCCTGAGCAGTAAGTACATCTGAATGTGAAATCCAAATAAGCTGCAAATTAAGGGCTTCACTGAGTTTTCTAATAAATTCTGAAAATACCTCTTGGTCTTTAACACTAATAAACTTACCCGCTTCGTCCATCAAAATACAACGAGTAAGGCTTGGTGTCCAACGACAGAGAAGTGCAATTCGAAGCGTAATTGATATCAAATCCGCGACCCCTCCTCCAAGAGATGTTAAAACGTCAAATACCTGTCCAGAAGTTTTATCGAGTACATTCATGTCCAAAACGGGTTGTGAAGCTCGTGTTGTCAAATTCATCTGAAAAACAAGGTTCTTATCTTTCACCGTTTGAAGTGCGTCTGTCACAATTCCTGAGATCTTTTCCAGAACCTGGACCCTCGTAACATCTGATAGGCTTTGAAGGAACAAGGATGCTTTAGCTAGGTGTTCCTCATTAACTGTTAGCTCAATCACCTTTTGGTCTAAAGAAGCCTTACGCTCTTTTAGACTCTCAAGCTGTCCAACCTTGCGATTGAACTCTTGTTGAATCTGTTTAAATTGCTCGAATATCACTGAGTACCTTATCTAATTGCTCTTGCAATGCACTTACTTCAGCCTGGATAGCTGCCTCTTCAATTTTA
>Ga0302186_10000286_pt1 | contig 46055 bp, 35 predicted proteins | sample II_Bog_E1_2_FD_198782 | JGI IMG/M metagenome (GOLD analysis project Ga0302186, IMG submission 198782) | Peat permafrost microbial communities from Stordalen Mire near Abisko, Sweden - II_Bog_E1_1 | ecosystem: Environmental > Terrestrial > Soil > Wetlands > Peat | place: Sweden: Abisko...
AGTCCAGCTAATTAATGGCCAAGTAGATTGGCTTGTAATTATACTCCAGCCTTGTTGTTCATCTAATTTTGCAATTTGATTTAATTCTTCTAATTGCGCGCGTGTATCTTCTTTACTTAAATAATTTTTGACCATGGTCCACATATGGTAATCAAGAGCCCAGAGGGCGTATTGAAAGGCGGTGATGTTCTTGAATGTGCGGCCTGAACAGTCGGTTAAGTCACCTTTAAGGAGAGCTAACTTTGGGTCTGCTTCGAGCATGCGCTGCGCTGTTTCTTGGTCGCCCCAGCCTACTAGGTTTAGAAATATGGATTGTTGGTTTTTCAGTAGTTGTATGTGTTCTGGTGCTAAGATGATTTTTTGATCCTGGACATGCCATACATCGATAGTTGCGGCCAATGCGTGGTGGTTGGTTATGTCTAGTGTTGCTATTGGTTCTGTTGTATATAAACCTTGAAAGATAGCTTTTAGTTCATCGTCGAAATGTTCAACTGAATCTGGTTTGGCGGTAATTAATCTGTATGCTAAAGTGCGTTCGCCCCATTGTAGGAGAACTTGGAATATCCTATGTAGATTAGTTTTTTGTAGCTCGATTGAAGATAATGTGTGATGCGTGTCTTGGTCTTTTTGGATGAATGGCCTTGAAAAGTCTTGGATAAAACTAAAGACTGATGGTTCTTCTTTGAGAAGGCGGGCAATTGAAGCGTTGTAGCCATTTTCGATGCCGTTAGTTTTTTGTATGCATATTTTGGTATGGCCTCTTTGTATAGTGATTTTTAAGATTTCTTCTTTTTTAGAGTTTAAAAATTCTAAAGTTAATTCAGTTTCTAATTTGAGATCCAAGGTATCAATAATGGTGGCACCTTGTGAATTTAAAACACGGTATGCGAGTTTGTCAGATTCTTTTGAGAAATATAATTTACCTGGTATTAATGCTTCTGCGTTTAAACACAGCTCATAATCATCCCAAGGAGTAGTCACTAGGTATCTTGCTAGAAAGTATTCATAGACGGATTTGTGGATGAAGGAATACTCGTTACCGCTACGGCGTAATGGGCAGGTTTCTCTTGCAAAGCTATGTTCTAGGTTGTTAAAAAAACTCCAGAGTTCTGGGGTCTTCTCGGATATGTTGATTGTGTTCTGAATAAACATTTGTATTACTAGTTGTTCAGCGAATTGATAACAAATTGATTTGAGATCTTCGGAAGATGATTGTTTCTCGTTAATATTTCGTGATATAGCTTTTTCTTTGCGATCTATTTCTTTAGTATACCAGTACTCAATAAACCCTTCGTAGACGCTGGAGCGAGTAATTATGGCAGTACTAGTATTTTTTGAAAGTATAGGTAGTGCTTGCAGAGTTATATTTAGTAAAAATGGATTTGTTAGTAACTCTTTTAGGTTTCCAAGGTCTTTTAATATGTCAAATGTTGTTGTAGGTGATTTTCCTTCAGGATTTTCTAGTTTTCTTAATTCTTCTGCACATTTTAGATCAGCTTCTTTGTATTTGGAAATATAAGTTTGAATTTCATCAGAAGAAAATTTTGCCATGTAATTAACTTCAAAGTTTGGGGTTGGGTCTTGTTTGTCTTCTATAGCAAATGCTGCTTTATGTTGAGTTTCGTTATCAAAGTGCTCTGGACGACCTGTTATAAATATTTTAGCATATTTCCATTTTAAGCTATGAAATTTTAAATCATCTTTGTGGTTCTCAGCTGTATATTTAAAAAAATCTTCTAGAATGGTTGCCACTATAAGAGAAGTTGCACCAGAAGATTTTGTTACTAAAATTTGTTTTTGCAGCACTTCATGTAATGAAGATTGATTAATTGGTTTATCTATAATAGTTTTTTTACCGCTATCTTCTAGTTTGATCAGTAATAAATGCACTTTTTGGTTTTCTATATACAGGTATATAAAGTTTTCTTTAAGAACTGGTTCATTTGGTTTTTTGCTACAAAGTAACACATCTTCATAACCACCCAATAATGCTTCAGTAAAATTGGGATTATTGCCTTTAACAAGTTCATCATAACCATCCAGGATAAATAAGATATTTTGTTCGTAACCTAAACCTTTTTTAAGATTTAACAAATCTTGAGCACTAATATGGTAGTCGTTTATTAATGCTTCTTCTATATATAGTTGTGGAGTTTGTTTATCGTCTTTTTTTCTATCTTCGCCATCCCTAGTTTTCCCAGGATAAGAATAATTTTTAAGTGGAACATAAATCGGCAACCATTTTGGTTTAATTATGTCAAAAAAGTCATTTCGATCATATTGAGTTACTTGAGAAAATTGTTTTAATTGAGTTAATTCTTTTTTAATTTGTTGATAAATTGGTAGGTTTGTTTCAGGAATTGTGATTGTTTGCGTTTCTTTTCTATCAGCTTCATTTTCGTGTTTATAGTTTTTTACTATACAAGTATATTGAATTTCAGTTCCTTTTAAGTACAAATAGATGGCGTTTGATTCAATATCAAAAATTTTTGGTTCTTGACTGCATAGGTAAATTTTTAATTCTTTGTTGCGATAATTATGCCATGGTTGTAGTACATATTTTTTGAAAGTCCATAAAGTAAATAACGTTTTACCACTACCAGCATCCCCTAGAGCTACATAAGTTTTTAGCTTTTCATCTTTTAAGAATTTTCTTAGACTATCTTCTAAGTTAAATTGCAGCTGGGTCTCAGGCGTATTAGAAGGATTAGCTTTTACCCCGGATGGTTCAATATAAACTTCAAGCCGTCCATCTATATCGTATGCTTGAACATCATCTTGGCCTTTATCTACCAATAGGTGGCTTGCTGGAAGTAATGAGAGTTGTTTTTGTAATATATCGTAATGTTTAATGTATTCTTGTAATTTATCTTTATTATCAGGGTTATTTAAATCTAATAATCGGGGGATAAAACCTGTTTCTAGTGAGGTTAATTGGTTAATGTATTCTTCGCCGTCGTCTATTCCACAAAAGTCTAATAAATTATTTTGGTAGTCCATATGCTTTGATAGCGGTTCGGGAAATGATTTAAATTCATCACTTTCCTTTAAAAATTTTATTGGGAAAATGCAAAATTGATCATTGCACTCTTCTTTATTCATCATAATAGCCAAGAATTCTTTGTGTACGTTAGTTTTATCATCTGCTGCTCGTTTAGTATACAACGGAGTACCAATAACCAACACATATTTACTATTTAAAATAGTTCCTTCCATTTGTTGATCAATATTACCAATCATCCTCTCTAAATCTAACCATGCTAAAAAGCCTAGAGTATATAAATCTTTTGTTATTTGCTTCAAGTGATTCTGTTGACGTGTTCGGCTAGTTCCTTCCGGTTCCCATGCATAGCTAATAAAAATCTTTGGATTTTCTTCAATATTTGCTTTTAAGGTTTTATTATCAATAAAAGCTTTATTAATGTTCCTTAAAAAATTAGTTAATTCCACATGAAGTGCTCGAAGCTTGATTTGGCCAACATCATCCTTAGCGGCAACATCTTTAATCTCTACAATGCTACTACGCCGCAACCCTTCTTCGCCTTGAGGTGGTAAATAACGGTTTCCTTCCCTAAAAGCCCAATTATCGTTTTCGGAAAATATCCCTTTAATTCTATCACATTTTATAGAGCTTAAATCTATAACCCCTGGATCTACTAAAAAACAGCTCTCATAACTTCTATGTTGAAAAAATAAATTATTACAAGTAACCAATACCTTTAAATTAGGCCAATTAGATAATTTATTTTTAACATATAAGTTATCATATATCCCCAATCTATCGTAATTTTTAAATAAAATTATGACTTGCTCTTCTTTTTGTTTTGTAAATTCCTCAATTTCATGCTGCTTTAAATGAAATTTTTCTTTTAAAAAATCTAGTACTCCACAACCAAAATACTCTTTAGAATCAATGCTATATTTCCTACCACAATCAATACTTAAAACATAAAGATCTTTCTTGGACATTAATTGACGCTCTAACACCCAATTAATTAAAGTTTCATCCAAAATACCTTGACATAAAATTAAATTGGTTTTTAATTGATTGTTTTCTAATTTTAATAAATTATCGATAATTTCATTGACTTGCTGCTCTATTGAAATTTGTTTTACTTTTTGTAGCCTGATTAAATATTTTAGTGTTTCTTCATTTTTTTGATAAGATTCTAATAATACTTTTTTAAATCGATACTCTATATTTAATTTTTGTTGTTCCTTATAAAACTCATAAAATAATTTTTTATATTCACTATATTTATTATCATTTGTTGGTCTGCTTAAATCAAATATAGACGGTAACATCCCTATGCCATACCCATAAGATGAAGGGTTAAATAAATGATCGATAAAATCTAATAGAGGTAGTTGTTCTTGAAAATCAGAAGTTATCTTTGTTTGATTATTAAATACTTTTTTGTAATCCCTTATTAAATATTTACTATCAACCACCTTTAGTGCAATATCCTTAAAATCACCTTCACATAACAAAACATGCAACTTAGCAACCACATCTTGTTGACTACCAAACTCATCCAACGCTTGTTTTATTTTTTTTCCTTGTTCTTCACTATATGCTGCTAATTCTTTATATTTTGGAGTTACCAATATAATTGCATGTGAATATTGTTTTGACTCTAACTGCTTTTCAAAAGATAAAATATCCTGGTACTCACACTCTGCAACCGGTACGTCTAATTGTTCAAAAATCTTTTTTAATTGAAATATAGTATTGAAGCTGCCATCATCTTTAGCATAACTTAATATTATTGAAGGTTTTCCAAGTTGAATTTTTTCTTTAACATCACCTACAAGTTTAATAATAAATTTTCTGGTATTTTCTTCCCACTGAAAAAATAAATCATCAAATTTAATTACTTCTAATTTATCTTCTTCTTTTGAAAAAAATAATCCTTTAGATTTGCTTTCAATTGTTCTTTCAACAACATTACCTACATTAAGAGTGTTAATATCACGTATATTCAATTTTTTTTGCTGTTCGTCTATTTTTATTTCTAATCTCTGCTGCTGTTCCTCGATTTCCAACTTCTTTTTCTGCTGTTCAATACTAATAAGCTCCATTAAATATTCTCGTTCTTCTTCCGAAATATTTGGCTCTAATAACCTGTCTATCAATATATCTATACTTTCTGTTATTTCATTGTCAGTATACATTGCAACCTCTCTAAAAAAATCTTAAGTTTTCTATTAATATTTTTACTGTTAATAATTTATTGCGGATATTCTAAAATTTTATTATTAACGCAACATTTAATACTTTCACTACACAATTAACTCTTAAAGTTTTTTCTGGTTAATTAAATTTAAATAAATGTTCAAACAATTTTTTATTCTTTTAATATTTTTTTAATATTTTAAATGATTTTATGTAACTTATTACTGTTTATTTTACTGTAAGTAAATTAACACCCAATAGTCAAGAAGTATTTTTTACATTGTTGCTTTAACACTTTATGGTTTTCAAACTTTTCATAATATTAAATTCAGCAATAGAATCCATATAAAGCCAAATATGCCTGCAAATCTTCAATAATTGATCTATAAATTTAACTTATCCGAACATTGGTAACGAATTAACCTAAAAAATCATCCTTCTTAATAATTTTGTCTAATAAAAAATTTGAATGGTTAGGATCAGATCTATCTGATATTAGAATTAATGAAAAATTAACAGAACAAAGCACTATAAAAAATGGCTTGCCTATTAGCCCCTGGAGAAACAGAAAGTGCCCATCGTTATATTTCTCAAAACTGATTACAAATAGCTGATCCTTATGGTTGAAAGAGAATTGTTCTGATATGTTAGCTTTAAACATTTGTCATGCAAATAGGGGAGATTGAGATCCTACTGAAAAAAACAGCTTGATTTAGATAAGTGACATCTTCATTCACCACCACTACTCTATTTACTATAACTATTGTTTTTATAAAAATTATTTTAAATAGGTTCTGCTATTTACTTAACGTTATGTTAATTTACATAATAAGATTAAAGACATCAGATAAATGATATTTTTTTTATGTTAATTAAACTGTTATGAGTAAAATGAAATGCAAAAATTAAAGAAGAAAAAATTATTTTCACAACGTATCGCAACTATTGCTGGAGAAGTTGTTTCTATGAAATCCTACGTAAGTACTATTGATTTAATGTTAAAACTCAATTGGCTTACAGCAAACCAACTAAATAATTGGATGCAAGGAAAAGTGCCTTACCTTGAGCTAGTTATATCTGCTAATTTGGGTAAAATATCTACAGTCATGAAAGATCTTAAATCTTGGGCACTTTATTCAAAATTAAAACCAAGCATTACTATTTATAAGCATAAAAATTATAAACTGCGTTTTAGTAAAACTGGACACCCAAATATCGAAACTGCATATAGCACTCATTATGTTTTATTAAAATCTCAAGAAGATAAGCATTAAAATAAACTCTACACCAGAGCCAGTATGATTTGATTTGAACACCAAAAGGTTTTCAAACTTGTATCTTGTAATTAGACCAGTGAAATGGTTAACCTAAGAAAAGGATACTTGGGTAATGGGTGAACACGCCGTCCCACAGCCAAAGGTTTAAACCTTGATGGTAAGATATAGCGGTTTACCCATATATGGTTTAATTCAAGATTGAACGGTATCTTAGGACTCACATTTGTGATGATCCTGCATTTACAAGGATAATCTTAAACCAAACCTTACCTAAGTTGTATTAAATATCATATTAAAAGAAGAGGTGTTTTATGTCAAAAATATTTCTAGGAATAGATATTAGTAAGTCTAATTTTGATGCGGCACTGTTAATACCAGATGACAAGGTAAAAACTAAGAAATTTTCTAATAATAAAAGTGGCTTTAAACTTTTGATGGATTGGCTAAAAACTTGTAGTGTTAGCATTGGAAACGTACATGCTTGCATGGAAGCTACTGGCATTTATGGGGAAGAGTTAGCTGATTTTTTATATAGCATCAATTGCACAGTTAGCATAGTGAATCCTGCTAAAATCAAAGGTTTTGGTATGAGTGAATTGTCTAGAACTAAAACTGATCGAGCTGATAGCAAATTAATTGCGCGTTTTTGTAAAACTATGAATCCAGCTGCATGGCAACCGATAAAACCAGAATATAAAGAATTACAATTGTTAGTTAGACGTTTAGAGGATTTACAAAACTTACTTCAATTAGAAGCAGCAAGATCTAATAATGTAAAAAAATCTATTGAATTTATTATAGAACCTTTAAGCAAGCAAATTAAAGAAATAAACAAATTAATTAACGATATAATTAACAACGATCCAGAACTACAGAAAAAGCAAAAATTATTAGAAACTATACCAGGAGTAGGAAAAGCTACTATCATGCAAATCCTTAGCTTTATAAATGTTGAAAATTTTAGTAGCGTTAAACAATTGGATGCTTTTCTGGGATTAAATCCTAAACAACGACAATCTGGGACATCGGTAAATAAACGATGCAGGATCTCTAAAATTGGCAACGGTAATTTAAGAAAAACGTTATATTTCCCAGCAATTGTTGCTACACGGTATAATCCAATTATCAAAGCATTTTATGATCGTTTAAAATCTAATGGTAAACCAGCAAAAGTTATTATTTGTGGTGCTATGCGTAAATTAGTTCATATAATATATGGGGTATTAAAGACTGGAAAACCTTTTGATGCTAGTTTAGCAGTCATTTAAATTATGTTATTATAGCACTGCGTAACAGGCGGGGACGCCGATGAACGTGACGGGAATCGTAGCAACCGATAATTGTTGATTAGTTGCTACGTTCTTTAAAAAATAATTCCTGTCAATAAATATCCCAGGGTTCTAGGGACAGAGTCCCTAGTTTAAATAAAAAGTTTTTCCTTCTAAATTAAATGGGTAAATTATATGGAAAATGTTTAAAAAATTGTTGACTTTCAAGACGGTATCTGCAAACTTGAGCTGCGTCTCCGACTTTGCTCTCCATGTTTGCATCGTATGAAATAAAATCTTTGAAAATACAAGATACGAATATAGGTGTTGAACATCAGGTTTCCGCATGACCTTGTAGCAATACCTGCGGTCTAAAAGGAGCCACGTTAGCGAGTTTGGGGCATGCACTTTATATATCGAATGAACAACTTGTGGCATTTTTACGAAAATGACCACGAATAGCATATTGGCCTATAAGGTTGGTATAACTTGACAATGCACATAGCAGCAGAATTGCTGATATCTATTTGACAAATTTATTTCCTTGTTTTGACATGTTCTGGTAAAATATATTATTATACTAGTGTAGATTGAACACTCTTAAAGAGTGTTATGTTAAATAAAATTATTTAACATAACAGGATTTATGGTGTAAATGGTTTTTTAATATATATGGAGTATTTCTGATATAAATACTTTTTTGCAAAAAGATGTACCAAAAATAATTTATGGAATATCAAACATGAACAAATATACAGATATTAGTATTGTATATGGGTATTATTTAAATATAAGTAAGCAATTTCAGCAAAATGAAATAAATATATGTTTCTCAAAGAGACTTGAAGAAAACTGGCTTATCAAAAAAACCACGTATTAGTAGTATGAATATTGATATAATAATTGTTGCATGTTTTTTAGTGTTAAATTTAATAATCGGAATATATCATGGAAGAGGGATAAGCACATTAAAATATTATGCTATAGGCGATAGAAATTTTAGTACTGCAACAATAGCAGCAACAATTGTAGCTACTTGGATTGCAGGTAGTAGTTTTAGTATTACTACTTCTGAAACTTATAATAGAGGGTTATATTTTGTTATTCCTGGATTCGGAGATGTAATTTCTTTTTTTATTATTGCCTATTTTTATGCACCGAGACTACTAGAATTTTTAGGAACTTTATCGGTAGCTGAAGCAATGGGTCAGCTATACGGTAAACATGTTAGATTCATTACCGCTATTTCCGGTATTATTCCTGCCATTGGTAATGTTGCTATGCAATTTACTCTTCTTGCGGCTCTGTTAAGTTATAGTTTCGGTCTTTCCGGTATATATGCATCTATAGTAAGTAGCGTTATAGTAATAATTTATTCCAGTTTTGGTGGGATTAAATCCGTAACCTTTACCGACGTTATACAATTTTCTACCTTTGGTATTGTATTACCTATTGTAGCTTTTGTTATTTGGAACTCATTAAGTGGTACTGAAATATCTTTCCATAGTTTAACACAAGATCCATTATTTAATTGTGCTAAAGTTTTTGATTATCATGATCCTGCCTTTTTAAACACCTTGTTTTTATTTTTATTCTTTATGATCCCAGCTCTTGATCCGGCTATTTTTCAAAGAATTTCAATGGCAAAAAATACGAGGCAAGTTTCAAAGTCGTTCATTATTGCTGGAATTATTATTATTTTTTGCGATCCGGTGCTAAATACTTTTATCGGAGTTTTATTAAAAATTAGTAGTACTGTAGATCTAAATTCAACTAATGTTTTGGGATACATTTTAGATACGTATATTTGTACTGGTTTTAAGGGGATTTTTATAATTGGAATAATGTCTATGATAATGTCTACTGCTGATTCGTATGTTAATTCTTCTGCTATATTGCTTGCTCACGATGTTTGTAAATCTTTAAGCATTAAATTAACTGAACCAAAAGAATTACTGGTAGTAAGGGTATGTGCATTATTAATTGGAATGATTGCTCTGTTAATTAGCTTATTTTTTAAGAATTTATTAAATTTGGTGTTAGCTGCATATGGATTTTATATGCCTATTGTATCTGTTCCATTAATATTAGCTATTTTTGGGTTTCGTAGTACCAGCAAAGCGGTCTTGTTAGGCATGGGTGCCGGTTTTATTACTTTTATTACTTTTAAAATATTTTCCACTATAGATGGATTAATGCCTGGCATGATCGCTAATTTATCAGTTTTCATTGGTAGTCATTACCTACTGAAACAATCTGGTGGGTGGATTGGAGTAAAAGAAACAACCCCACTAGAGGTTATAAAATTTGAACGTAAAAGAAAATATAAATATTTTATTGAAACAATTAAAAAATTTAATTTAATACAATTTTGTAAAGATAATAGCCCTAAAGATGAAAAAATCTATGTATATTTTGGTTTGTTTTGTTTCGTGACGGCATTTTCTCAAGCTTATTCATTAAATAATGATATTTATAAAGAACATACCAAATTATTACAATTTGCATACTGTGCAGCTTTAACTATAGCCACCATATTTACAAGTTATCCTACTTGGAGTATAGGGTTTAAAAATAAAGCAGTTATGGCAATACTATGGAATATAGCCGTAATGTTCTTTGTTTTTATTAATAGTTTTATTGCAATTATTAGTAATTTACATCAAATCCAATTTGCTGTTTTCATGGCTACTTTGATGGTAATTAGCGTGTTATCCGAATGGATGACGGCAATGTTTATGATTGTATGCGGTGTAACATTAAGCATACAATTTTATAAATTACATATGGGTTTTGACTTTATATCTACCCATGTTAATTCTTTACAACTACAGATAGTGTACGCACTTTTGTTAATTAGCTGTATTCTTATAGCGTTTATTAAGCCTAGGCAACAAAAAGAGAAATTATCAGAAAATGTCAGTGATTATTTAGAACAACAAAGTAATCGAATGCAATTAGAGTTAATAAAATTATCACAACATAGAGAAGAATTTATTAATAGACTAGATCAGCAATGTATTGACGTATTTAAGTCTACTTATGAACAAATTATAGCTCTTGAAAATGGTTTGCGAGATCAGCCAAAAAAGACTCAAAAAAAATCGATTCATGATATTGTTAATAAACTAAAAATCGGAGCCAAATATTTAAATGATGTAATTTGGACTATAAAAAATCAAGTTAAAATAAAACCAACTATAACCTATATTGAACAATTTATTTATGATGTTGTTGAAGATTACACAAAAATTAATACAAATAAAGATCTTCAAATATTAATCGATTGTAAAACCTATAATAAAGAAATAGAAATTGATAAGGATTTAATCAAAACAACAATTATAACTTGTCTAGATCATGGTTTAAAAAACAGCAATACTAATATTTTGATAACTATCGAAGACACTAGAATTGAATACAATGTAGAATCAAATGATCAGTTAAAAATACGAAGAAATGCTCTTAATATATCTATTATATTCGATTCTACTTACATCAAACAAACAGATATAGATCAATTAGTTAACCCGTCATTTAACACTATAAATGAAATTAACTTTGCTACTATTTATAGAATTATTGTTGCTCATTATGGCAAAATACATATTTATCTAAATAAAGTCGGCAAGCTAGTTTATTCTCTAATTGTTCCAATAATGCTTAAAGAAATCAGACCTAAAAAAAATGAGCTTCCAGATTATGAACTTGAAAGATTCAAAGAAGTTAATAGTTTTATGGCTAATAAAATTAAAGAATTATTGCTTAGTATTGCTAAACAATTAATTCAGTCTAATATTAATCTTGAATTAGTTGCAAAAATTACTAAGTTGCCAATAGAAGAAATAGAGGAATTAGAGATTTAATATTTTAATAACTGAGTCTTGTAATTCTTGGGCAATTAAATGAAGATTAGCATATTTCGCTAATGGAATATAAAATTGCATGGTTTCTTTAGCAATTCTTTTTTGTTTTTCGACTGATTTAATATAATTGATGGTTCTAATATTATGGAGCCGATCAATAACTTTAATAGTAATAGCTTTTTTTTGTGAATCTTGAAAAAGGTTAATTTTATTAAAAGTCTCTTCTTTAGATAATAAGAGGTTAAAACTTATTTTAGTGAGAGCATTTACTATTTCTGCCACTTTAGTGCCAAAAATTAGTTCTATTTGAGAAAGGTGTGAGTCAGTATCTTCAACAACATCATGCAATAAAGCAGCTATAATAGTTTCGGTATCAAAAATATATTCGGCGGTAACACCGGCGACCTCTATTGGGTGAGAATAATATGGTTCACCGGAATGTCTTTTTTGATTAGCATGATATTTTTTAGCACACCAAATAGCTTTTTCTATTTCTTTAATATTAACTTTAACCAATGCATCCTGATTTAAAAACAAAAGCTTATCTAACAATTTGTTTGTGTAATCACAAGATTTAGTTTGGATTTCCAAACAATTTAACTTGCTCATGGTACTCACTGAATTTTATTACAACTTGTTGAGTATCAAAATGTTTATTTATAATAATTTTCTTAATATTTCATTTTACCAATATTTTTTTACTATAACAACAATAATAACTATCAATAAACTTATGGTTGGCGTAAAAATCCAACTTTATTGTTGGTAATTTTTAATGTTGATTATGATCAACTCCTGAATTTATTAACTCGTCTAACCTTAGAATTTTAATACCAATTGCAGATGCACACTGAAGAAAAAAAGCAAACTGGAAGGAACCACGACTTATTTTAGTCTTTAAACCGTCAACTGTATCTGTTATTCCTATGTGCTCCAAGTTTATTTGTAGTTGGTTATAAGTTATTCCTCGTCGCTTGAGTTCAGCCTTTAAAATATTTGATGCTATAGTTTTCCATTTTTTCATAAATGTCATTCGTCAAAAATAAATATGGTACTAAAGATATATTATTAAAACAAAAGTGTCAAATATGCTTGACTTTGGTGTCAAATATGTTACAATGGTATCATATTTAAATGAGTTTAGAAAGGAGAAACTAAAATGCAAGAACGAACTAACCAAACTGAAAAAAATAATACACTAGCTTATGAACCTGAAAATCACTACAGGTTTAACCTGTTAGCAAAAAACTGGGTTGCTACTGCTGGTGTTATGAATTTTTGTCATGACAATAAATGTATGTGGGTTTTAGATGTTATTACCTCTTATTTGCCAAACTTATTCGCATTAGCAAGAGTTAAGAATGTTGATTACATGTTAATCATTGAAGTAAAAGTTAGTAAAAATGATAAGGCGATTTTTACTATTTCTCAGCAACCCGACGAAGAACTTCAAATATTATTTAAGCAAAATATTTCGTACACTACCTTAACTAAAAATCTAAAATTTTGGGCTATTAACGAAACTACCGATAATTATAATCCAGCCGATCCTACCGTTCTTTTGCTTCCTGAAGAATATTAAGTTTTTGCAATTAGGGAATATAGTTATTTATATTCCCTAATTTAATTGTATACGGAACAAAACCCTTAAAATCACTTGAACAATAATTTTAACTTAAATTCTTTTCAACAACCTTCTCAAATATTAATTAAAATTTTATTGGCATAAAATTATTGCTAGTTTGATTAACTGTCAACATTGATCATTTTACGTTATTAGGAGAGTACCTCGCCACTAAGCTCACCCATTTTTTCTTTACAAAAATCTCTAAAAATTTATATATTTAAAAATAAAACTTATAACTTATAATTAGTTGCGTCAACCACAGTAACGATGGCACACCAGACGCACCACAGTGCTTTCGTTACAAATGCTGTGATAATCAAGATAAATTGAGATTTTCTTGAAGTAAAAATCATCATGAAAAGATAAATATTTTTTTATGACCAAACATGACAAAAATAAGACAATATATGACAAAGCCTATATTATCGTATAATTTCTTAATTTATAAGGGACTTTCTATAGGGTGTTTTTAAGAAATGTCATACAATTGTCTTATTTTGTCTTAGAAATGTCATAATTTGTCTTATTTTTGTTATATTTTGTCATATTAAAATTATACTTTTATCACAAAAAACTATAACTATCTCGTTATAGCTAAAACTCGCAGCATCATTTACGTGGTTATTTAGGTGAATCTGGCTTTGCCTTTTTATGTGGAGGAGGATCAGCTGCACTTTGTGTATCGTGAGCTATTGAAGTTTGCATAGAGCTAAACTGATGGATCAAAGGGTTACCTTGGTTTTGTTGGGCGAATTTTACTGCCTCTTGTCTCGCTGCTTCGATTTGCCTTAGTTTATTTAATTCTGCTTCTAATGCTGCCACTTTTTCAGATTCCTTCTTTGCTTTAGTTTCTGCTGCTGCCGCTCTTGCATCAGCTCTTTGCCGTGCTTGTGCTTCAGCCTCTAATCTCGCTTCAGCTTCTTTTAGTTTAAGCGGCATTGAATGTTTATGAGCTGCATTATGAATTATTTCTTTTATATCTACATCAGAAAGATGGACAGGTGGTTTATTACTGTATGCTTTATTTAAGTTATTGGTAATGTCATCAAAAATTTGTCTTTGCGTATCAATAGTCAAATCGCTTATTTCTAGATCTTTAATTAAGCTGCTCAATTCACGTTTTTTTTCCTTATTTGCTAAACTAGGATCATTACTTGCAATTAAATGTTGAATTTTCTTTAGTTTGTGCATATAACTTAATACCTGCCTAACCTTGTTATCAATTTGTTCAATCCTAATCTTCCCTTCGCTACTATCGTCTTCCGATGAGTGGCTTGGTGTTTTTTGACTGCTACTATATTGTACCTGGTTATCATGTTTAGCTTCAATCCCATAATGTCTTTCAACTGTCGTAATGGCAGTTTTTAATATGTCGGTTAACTTTGTAGGTATTGGTTTAGATTCTTCGCTTTCTTCTTGTTTCCCAGCTGCTTTAGATCTTAGGTGTAGTTCATAAATATCTTTAAGCTTTAGCCAAATATCTTTATATGCTTCAACTATGCCTTCTACATAATCAGGATTTTCAGTATTAAACCATTCATTAACAAATTTACCCAACCCTTTCGCTTCACTACTAGTTAAAATACAATCAATTCCCCCAATATTCACACACTCATCATTAGAAGAAACTTTGCAAACTTTACTAACTATAATACCTTCATGGAGACCACCAGCATCTTCAACAGTTTTTAAAAACTCTTTACCTAAAAATGGCTCTTGTTTTCCAAACCAATCTAATGACTCTTGTGAACTTTTATATACATTACACGTGTGACATAGTAACAATAAGTTATCAATATCGTTATAACACAATTTAAAAAAACGTTTTGTTCCTTTAACAATACCAGCTTCTTCTCCAAAGTAATCGTTTATCTTGTCTACGCTTAAAAACCCTTCTTTAAAATCCTTGTTGGATGGATCATTTAAATAATTCAACAACCTCTCTTGTTTTTCGTGAATATGCTTAAAAGGAATTGTATGATCAATGTCAAATGTTTCTGTTTTGCCAACTTCCCCACCAGCTACACAAAACCGTAGGCCAGCTAACGAGGCACTAAGGTATCCAGAACCCTCGCTCTTTGCAGCGTCTTCGCCAGCGATAACCTGGAAAGCTAATTTATCTCGTGTAGGTACGTCAATTAAATCATTAAGCGTAGAGTCTTCTCTTATTTTTTTTAAAAAACGCATCTCTTGCATAAGAGATTGTGCTACTCTTGTACCTAAATCAATTTCCTGCTGCGGCATTTTCTCTCCAAGCATACATATGTAGTTGTAATTAAATAGACTTTGTAGGCTACGGATAAGTTCACCCCAAAGGCTTATAATTTTATAGTAAATATTTATTTATTACAAAACAAATAAACCCTATTTTTTTAAGCATATACACTCCTTCCTATTCCTAATTGATTAGGACTCGTGAATTGGATCGTATAAAGTTTTTACGCACCAACCCAAACATTAATTACTACGATAAAGTTTAGAGATGGTTTCTTTAGCACTATAACGAGCTTGTTCTACTATTGCATCACCCTCAGAAATAGTATGGTTAATTAATGCTTCTAGCAACTTACAGGTAATAATTTGGTGTTCCATACTATTTTTTTGTAACTCAGACACTTGATGATCTACTGCCATATGTTCTTCTAAATAGACGTCCTCAATAAGAGTGCGAACCAAATAGGATAGTACCATTTGTAACCTAGATGCTTCACTTGTTAACCATAAATAAATTGGCTCTTCCAATGTAAAACAAAATCTTTGTTCTTTATTTTTGTTGTTAAAGTTTAATTGACTTAATGAATCTTTAGCTTCTTGAAATGCAGCGTTTCTTAGCTCATCCCCTTGTTCTTGAGTCGTTAAAATAAATTTCTCTACTAATTTAGCCGCAAAGATAATATAGCCTAGTTCAGGATGATAAGTTGGTGACGTTAAATGTTTTTTTACTCTATTAATTTTAAAAGTATTAACTTCAATTTGTCCAATCCTCATCTTCTTGTATAGTAAATCACGAATAAATTCTGAAATACTAACCTTACTTCTTTGGGCATCGCTAACAATACAATTAGCTAAATAATCATTAAATCTAATGCTAATAGTTTTCATAAGCTCAGCTCCTTATTTGATTTTTCCAATTTATTAATTGGTAAGTGGTTTAATTCTGTGGTTTTATTTAATGGTTCAATCTTAGCTTGATTAACTTCCGGTAACTTGTGTAGTACCGCATTTTGTATTGACCGTGTAATCGAATCTGTGCCTAAATGTTTTAACACATCGTTAAAGTCGACTTTTTCCATACCAATAATTTTTTCCGGATAAGCAATTGCAACTTGTAACCCTCGTTCTAAATAACTGTTAGCAGATACCATCAACGCTTTATTAGAGTTGGCATTAACTCCATCTTGATCGGCACATAAAATAACTTTTTGGGTATCGACTGGTAATGGAACATTTTTAAGATTTGATACTGATAATGCTGCAAAAACTTGATCTAATGGTTTAGTTTGAGAAATACTTAAAGCAGTTTCAATGCCTTCTGCAATATAAACAGTACCTGGAATTTTTGCTTTATTAATAATAACCGCAGCATGTGCCATACTACCTAGGTTGGCTTTAACGGTTGCCGGCAACTTTTGTCCTTGTGTATTAGTATAAGTTTCGTTAAGTTTATTACCTTGGGAGTTTAAAAAGATCCTAACTATCCCATGAATATTGCCGTCTATATTTTTAATTGGGGCTAATAAGGCTGGCACCATACGACCTAAATCCGGATGTTTCAATTTGGCACAGAATTTAAAATCATCTGGAATAGTGCCTTTTATACCTCTAAACTCTCGTAAATATTTTTCAGCTAATGTTCCTTGGATAACTGTACCTTTATTATATATATTTTGTGCATAACTGATTTTTTTGGCGTCCAGTGTTACATGTTGTAATTTTTTATTAGTTTTGATAATTGGTTTGTCTAAAGTTTGATTAAATAATTTAGTTTCAACATTAATATTTAATTCTCTAGTTAAGTTGATCATTGCGGTTTTAAAATCACAATTAAAGCGATCTATATAAAGAGATAATAGGTTTTTACCGCCAATACCTTTTTCAAAATCATGCCAAAACCCTGCTTTATCGCCAGATAGTTTAACAACCAACGATCCTTTGGTACCCCACCTGGCTTCATAACCGCTGATTTTTTGCGGTGAACCCAACCAATTAGTCGCATATTCTAAAATATTAGCGTGTAGCTTGTTAATTACTTGTTCTATAGTTAGTAAATTAGAGTTATATAAGGATTTTTTTTGATTTGCTGGTTCTTGAGATTTAAGTGGAGTATTTAAATCGTCAGAATGAGATGTAGCTTTTCCGGTAACATTCTTAATCATATTAGATACTTTATCTCTTACCTCATTTCTATTAGGATCTAAATACTCTAATGCACTACGGCTACCCGCTAATCGCTGTTCCAAAGCATGTTGATAGCTTTCCATATGATCGACCAAAATAGTTACTTGTTCGCCTCTTGTTACACTCACTAAAAATTCACCAATTGAGGTAAGTTTAGGGATGGAAGATTGTTTGCGAGTTTTAGGATCTGGGCAAACATGCCAAACTGCCTGATTTTTACTATATATGTTGGTTGGTGATTTTTTTAAATCCAAAGTAAAGGTGTTATTAGTTCGATCTTGTACGATTGCCGTATGATCGTTGCTAATTTCTAAAATTTTTACCCACTTTGATTTAGGAAGATTTTTAACGTTATCATCTTTAACCATAATCACGTCATGGGCTTTAAGATCGCAAGTTGAGATTTCTTTGCTGTACGCTCCCCTTACTAATGCAATGGTTATAAGTTTATCGGCTCCTTGCGCCACAAAAGCCGTTGCAGCATAAGCATGATCCCAATGCCCATTAATTAATTCCTTTAAATTTAATGTTATGAGTTTGTCATCTTGTAACTTGATCTCGACTAGTCCATCTTCTTTATGTGCTAAAACTGTTGCAGTTTGTCCGTTATAAATACCTGTTATATTGTTATTCTTTGTCCAACGAATTTTGTCACCCAACATTAACTTGCGTTCTTCTTCTCGATGTAAACTAATAATACTGGGTTGATCCTCTGGTGACCAAACAATTTTCTCTTTACTATTTTGATCTTCTAACACTAAAACTTGCTCTTCTAAATTTTTATGTGTTACTTGATAATATGTATTAAATTGGGTTTTTAGCTCAAAAGGTTTTTGCATAAAACAAATCAAATCTTTTTCATTAAAATAATAAATTTTTTGTTGTTCCGCGATAGTTAGGCTAACTTGAGTTAAATTTTTAAAAGTAACTTCAGTGCCAGTTAATTGTCCTGTAGCCTTTAATCCTTCTCTAATTAAATGATTTACGACTTTTCGATCATTATGTTCTGGGGTGATTAATATAGTATTTGTTTGCTCTTCTGGTATTTTTTGTAAATATAATTCTGCCATCGTTATTAATCTTTCGTTATGATCGGGGATTTCAACTAAAGAATTGGATAACCGCTCTAAGGCACTTGGAATTTGATCTTTATAAATATGTTGCATTACATTTAAGGTTTTAACCGATTTAAATCGAACATTTTCAGTCATAGCAACAGAGTGCATCTTAGATCCCAACATTAAATAAAAAATTCTACCTGCTTCAACTGAAGATAACTGCTTATAATCGCCCATAACGATTAACTTGGTATTTAATTGTTCCATTTTAGTAAGAACCGCAAACATCTCGGAAGTTCCGATAAATGATGCTTCATCTAATACAAACAATTTATTGCCACCATATTCTAATTTAGCAAGCATTGGATCCATATTTAATAGTCTTTCACTTTCTATTAAAAACTTACGCACGGTTAAAGTTTTAATCCCGGATCGTAACAAATGAACATCACCAGCTAAATTTTGACTACCAATTTTTAACCGTTCTTTAGCACTTGTGGTAACGGTTAATCCAATAATTTCAAAATTGGCATCTAGACATACCTTATTCAAAGAACGTAGCATGGTGGTTTTACCGGAACCTGCAACCCCTTGAATGCCAACTACTCGATCTTGATTTGTTAATATTAATTCTATTGCTTGTTGTTGTCCCTTAGTTAAAGTTTGATCAATCATTGGTTTTGATATAATTGGCGGCATAACATTTTTGCCCTGCTCTACTAGTTGCAAACACGTTTGTTCTAAATTGACAGTTGCTTGGGTGGTGATTGATGACTCATTGATCTCTTTAAGCGAATTGCCTAGTGCTAAATCTAATTGAGATTGCAACACCTCTTTAGGAACAGTAATACCTAAACTAAACAATTCTAATTGTAAGTCTTTTAAAGAAAATACTGCATCTCTCTCTTGAAATTTATGAGTTGCCCAATTGAGTACTACACTCGCTATATTAGTTTGCCAATCGCTTTTAGTAATTGGATTATTAGTTAAATCTATAGAATTATTGATTTTCGGATGAGAACTTAATGAAAAATTTTTAACCTGTACTTGTCTATTATCTAAGTTACATTGTTTAATCTTATAATCAATTAATGCACTAATTGCAGCTTGTGGTTTTGTAATATTATTAGACCAAATAATTCGAGTTCCAAATTCTTTAGCATAATTTTGTAATCTATTAAGCTGCGATGCCGAAATGCTACTATTAAAGTCTAAAATCCAGATCTGTTTTGAACGAAGTAATTGTATTTGGCTCATCGGATTTTGTTTGATGTGATCTGATCGATTTTCACAACTTTGTAAAAATCCATTAATTGTTTGAGTACGTTTTATACCCAATTCTTCCGAAAATGTAGCAACCCTTTTAAAAGTTTGGGTAATGCCAATGGGGTAAAACCCATGTTTATAAGCTATTTTTACAAAAGGTTGTAGTACCTCGGTATAATTCTTAGCATTTGCACCAGAAACTATCATTTGTTGATCGGAATTAGTTAATAATAATTTTAAAGGTTGCCGTAATTCTGGTTTATGATCCATGGTTAAATAATTAGCACCAATTGCGGTCACCATTGGTAAAACTTTATTTTTACTCTGCCTTACATTTAGTACATTAAGAATTTCTAAATCACGGGCTTTTTGGGTGGTCAACAGATCGTTTTTTAAAGACAACAATTCTCCGGATTTAAATTGTTCAGCAATCACTTTATCTAATAACAAAGGCGCATAATTGCTAACACTTAAGCCGCTAGAGGCTTTTTTTAAATCTTTCATGGTAAATGTTGAACGCCAGTCACTTAATTCGCTAGCAGCCTTAGTTACTGCAAAATACGCTAATGCATATGGATTAGGTGGGGTAACAGATCCTCGTTCCATAGCTTTGGTGCTATATTCTTGTAGCCAAGAGAGACTACAGCCACATTTTTGTAATTCTACAGTCCAAGCTAAATCTAAATGTTCCGGATCGACTTTAATTTTATCTTCCCGAGTATTAAAATTAGCAATTTGAGCAGCTTTGCTACCTGTTAACCCTAACTCTTGTAGCTCTTGGGTTATCTGCTGCCGCCGTTTAGAAAATTGATCAATTAATTTTTGTGGAAATCCTTTAAGCTCAAATAAGCCTTTGCTTGATGTTTGGACAATTTCATAACCTAGCTTCATCAATTCTTGAGCTAATTTACCCCGATAAATAACACCTAATAACATTTTATTGGAGTATACCTCATCAAAATATAAGGTTCGCCATTTAAGATCTGAGCGGTAAGTTGCATTCATCACTACACAATGAGTATGTAAATTAGGATCTAATGCCCTGGAATCGGTGTGTTCAAATTTAACCACTAATAAATTACCAGTATTTTCCAATTGAACATTGCCATTTTTTTTTACCCTGGTTAATGCATAATGATTTTCCATATACTTAAGTGTATCATTCACTGCTATTCTATGTGCCCCTAATACTCGTGCGTCTCTTGCCACCACCGCTAAAATAGATACTGATTTAGGAGCCGAAAAAGTTAAATCATAGCCTGGACGATGAACTTTTGTTGTGGATTGCATGCTAACGTTTTTTGATAATTTACCTTCTAACGCAGCTATAAATTCCGGTAATTGAGCATTCCCATGCATGTTAAGAAGCTCAGCACCTTTTCCAAACCATACGCCTTGCAACTCACCATCTTTGGCGTAATAATTATCATCTTGATAATAACTACCGGCTTTAGCGGCTGATTTTAAGGTATAAATGCTTAACATATTAAAACTCTACTTCCATTATTTCTGAAACTATTTTTTTTGCTTTAATAGACTTTGCAGGTACAGGTTTTTTGATGATCGAGTCTTCATTATCGGTAGATTTTAAAGGAACAGTTTCTGTTGTTAACGACAAATCTAATAATTTTCTTGGATGTAATGCTTCAGATAGAATGGAGCGAGATTTAGCGGTTAATTTTATTTTAGTAACTGGCGTATTTTCCGGCAATAACATATACGCTTCACAATCATTTAATTTTAAAAACTCAGTATCTAAAATTAATGGTTCTTTGCGCCGTTCTTGCTGTACCGATACTCCATCTCTAATATCATTAGCTCCATAAGAAAATCCCTCACGTTTCTCAATAACTTCTCTTTGTCCGGTTAATCTCGACATCCAAACAGCCGTATCCGGACATTTGGTACGATAGCAAAGATTGGTGTTATACATCGACAACAATGCTTCTGCTTCATCTCTGCCATAAATTGAGCGTAGTTGATGAATATCCTGAAAAGCTGTAACCCCACATACTCCATATTTACGGCCTTGCGATAATAATAAACTTAAACTAGATAGCCGATGTAAACTTGCTAATTCATCAATTAATAACCAAATGCGTCTATCAAATGATGGCGTTAAGGACAGCATGCTGCGAGCTGCAACATCCAGCCATACGGAAATTAATGGCTTTAATGCTTCTAATTTATCAGCATTTGTGGCAATAAAAATCCAACTATCATTTGTTTCATTTTGGATCCAACGTTTAATAGAAAATAATGGTTCTACTCCTTCATCTTTTAAATATAAAAAAGCTTTACAATAAGTCGCTAATGTCGATTTAATTGATAATGCCATTTTTTCAACAGATCTTGCGACTAATGGTTCAGCTACTGTTCCATGCAACAAACTACTGAGTACTCCAAGATCGGAACTAAACATAGGACATAATAATGATTTAGTTTTAGTGTTTCTAGTATTTATAGCATGCTTTGCTGTTGATGTGATCCAATCCATTATAGGATCCGTTAAGCTCAATAAAACTCGATCTTTACTAAAGTTTGACTTAATAAAACTATTGAAAAGTTTTTCTTTTTCACTAAAATCCGGCATTTCTTTAAGCTCCATCAATGTAAATGATTTCACTTGATCACAAGTTTTAATTATAAGTTGACTTATATTATTATTCGCATCGTAAACTATGCTAGGCGTAAGACAGCTTTGTAGCAATTCTTTGGTAGGAGCTTTAGACATTAAATGAAGATCATGTCCTCTAAGTTTTTCTGCTAAAGTTGCAAAAATTGTCCGTGCTGAGTGGATCCAAAATGGATCGTTACCAGATAAATGTAGTGGCATCAATGAGGAGGCAATTGCTTCAAAATCAGCTAAGTCTTCCGATTCTTGCCAAATATTCCAACCAGGACTTCTTTCATCTAATGGATTTAAAATAATATCATGATCATGTCTATAATAGTGCTTAATAAATGTACCGGAATCATCATAAACAATTGCTCGCTGTTTACGTCGTCTAATATGATCCATTAATTCCATCATACAAATGGATTTACCTGAACCAGTTGTTCCTGTTATTAAAATATGTTTAGTTTCAGAGTCTTTAACTAAAGGAACCCCTGCAATATTAAGATCAGAACATTTTTTATGTTTTTTAAGAAACTTTTTTAAATGTTTGGTGTCTAGAAATAATGCCCCTCGAATATCTTGGTTAATAGTTTGTAATTTACCTCTATAACCCAAGAACATTATGACACCTATTAAAAATATGATGGATACTTTTAAACTAGTTAACAAAACATAATGAATTACTGTAGAAAAATTATTTAATTGTTGAACTAAAAATTGATGTCGAATAAATTGATCAGCCGCCATTGTAATGGTCGCACCAGTTGATTCTTTAACACTATGCACTGCTTTATTACCATAAATTGCGATCTCTAATAAGGCTTCTACATAATTACCAAGCAAATACCATTGATATTTAGTTGTTTTTTGCTGAATATAAAAACCACCAACAATTGTATATAATAAAAATGATAATAAAATTAATCTCTTTGATACCTGCCCAAACATCTGAATAGCATGCATAGTTGTTTGACCACCTCGAGTAAAATGCTTAAGCATATTGCTGGCTCCAATTGATTAATGGTGAAAAGTAACTATGTTTTTCTAATGTGTGGTGTGGTATCTTTAAATAAATGGCGTGAATTAGTTGAACCATCCAATCAATCCAGGAATATATGAAATTTAAAACTTTTTTTAGTAACCCAAAAGTAATGGCATTGTCTGGAATTATTGCTATGTTATTAAAAATAATAATTGCTGGTTGTATATCAATAATTATTAATTTGTATATGAATATACACCATTTATTCAGTTGTGCTTTAATTTTATTTCCAATCGTGGCTTTAATTTCAGATCTAATTTTATACCTTTTTAAAAATATAATTTGGACAAAATTGCCTGATTTGATACCGGAAGATTGGCAAATAACACCAGCACAACTACTAGAGTATGCTAAAAATTTACCAAAAGTACGTTTGATGAGATTTTCAACTTGTTGGATTTTTATGGTATTTTTTAGTGGTGGAAGAGGATGGTTTTTTCTTATTGATCTGATGGCAACAATTACGTTAGGATTTTTATTTTGTTCTTTTTTGGACGCAGTATGGTTAAAGATCTTTAAACTTACAATTCCGGAATTTCCTTTAAAAAGTATGGACACCACAAAAACCCACCAATTCATGAATAGTGCTGAATATGCGAGAAGAATAGCTAGAGATAGCGATGTTTCATACCCTGGAAGCACAGCATGGTTTTCGCAACAATATTTTAATTCTAGGCGGTGATTTTTCATTTGGTTTGACTCTCTCCATCAAAGACTTTTTTAATATCGTTATCAATATCATCTGCATGATCTTGATGTTTAGAAGATTTATTATTATATTCATTAGATCTTTTTTGTTTAGATAGATTTAGTTCGGCCTTAGCCTGTAGTTGTTTATGGTTAAAATTTTCTTCTAGCTGATTGGCTGTAACGCCAACCAACCCTGCTTTTTTACCAATATTTCTAATAACATCCATACCACTTTGTACATTATCTTTAGTTACATCTATAAAAGCATGATTATTTTCTTGATCATATTTTGCTTTTAAATTTTTTGGTGACGTTATTTGTATTTTTGAAGGAACAGGCGGTAATAAATTTCTTTCTTCTACAAATCGCTCAGCATACTTAACTGCCAATTCAGGATCATGTCCAATAATATGAGCAGCTCCTTGTTTACCTATATGACCACCACCGGTATTATCTGCACTTTGTTCTGACAACCACTCTACAAATTGTTGATTATAATTAGCATTAATAGCAGCTGAAGAATTTTTAATCGCAGTTGCTTGGCTGTGGTATGCTTCCGATTGATTAAAACTTTTTGTGGCGTCCCTTCTAAAATTATTAGCCGCATCCCAAGATGAAGCCATATTGTCTACTAAACGTCGCCCTTCGTCATCATGCCTAGCAAAAGATTGATCATGAATTGCTTGAGACGTTTTACGTAAAGAATTTTGAAAATCTTCGCTTTTTGTTATTCTTTCACCATCTTTACAAATATTTTGTATGTTGGCATTGGCACTAAGATCCCCTCTTACTTCACCACTAATACCAATTATCTTTCCTACGATAGTACCAAGAACACTCTTATCGGTGCTTATGCTGATGGCAGCTAATATTTGAGCTGCCTTAGTAGTTGTTACGTGATGATCATCAGCAAACTCTTTAACAATTTGTGCTGATTTATTTATAGCAGCAGTTTGTTCTATAGATTGACCATCTTTATATTGATCAGATAATTGTTTGGAGTTGGCTATATGATCAGACAACTCTACACCTTGCTTTAAAGTATCTGCCAGATTTTTAGCATAGGATTCTGTCTGCTGCATTCCTTTTTGATAACTAATCCCAGCTTGTTTAGTGTATTGAGCACTTTGCATTTCTGCTACATTTAACGATACCGGTAAATTAGAACTCCCAACATTTAATATTTGTTCCCCACTAGCGGTTGTGGTTAAATCAGTCCGACCATTTGTTTGCCTAAAAGAACCGGATGTATAACTTGCAGCAGAACTATGGTTTAACATGCCTATATTAGAGCTTTGCACATTACCATCACTAATGTTACCAAAATTATAATTACCAGTTGTGGCATCTGTTGAGGCTTGCGATGCTACACTTTGGGTTACTCCACTTAAAATACCAGGCACACTTACAAACGAGCTAACCCCTTTAATAATTGCAACACATAAAAAAGGAATGCTCATTGCTAAATATCCAGTCATTGCCGCAATATCGGCATTCACATTGGATAATCCTACTGAGCTTGCAATAGTAACTCCTAATTCATTAGACACTGATAATGCAGATATTGATTTGCTACGCGCCGCGAGTGTCATAATATAATTTAAAATTGCATAAAGTGGTGCCCAAGTTTGTAACCATAACAGTACTTGCACCCAGTTTTTTAAAAAAGTCCAACCAAATGGTAATACCGCAAGTGGCACAATAAATAAAAAAGCAGAATATGTAATTGCCTCGATTACGGCTTTCATAGTCGGTAAGGTTTCGGCTGCCATAGCACCTAATGTTTCATAATTGGAGCGTTGCTGTAAATAAGCACGCCGCAGGGCAAAATTAGGAGCATTACCTAAACTGGTTGATTTTTGTTCGATGCCATCGACTACCGCATAAATCATCATATTTTGTTTTAATAGATCTTGTGCAGATTTTGACATGTTGGTTAATGCTTCATATGCAAGCGGTAAATATTTTAAAAGTTCAGTTCTTGGATTTATATATGAGTTTTTTCCAAATATTTTTTTCCCAAATATAGTGGCCGTTTTGTCTAACTCACCATTCCATTCCACATTAAATTTAGCAACCCCTTCACGACAGGTGATGATTGTTGGTTTTCTCGATCCAAGATGTTCTGAAGTTACATCTCGCCAAACAAATGAGCGAATAGGAGATGCATTTTCTGACACCAATTTCCAAAGATCATCACTATGCCGCAGATCTTCTATGGTATATTTACGGCCTAATAATGCATCATAAGTTACACATTGTCCGACAAATTGACGCATATTTTCAGCTAAATTTTCATTAGTAATTCTAAAGGTTTTGGCTTGTTGTAATAAATTTGATGCAAATATAGTGCCGGTTTTTTGATATTTTAAATCATCAGGTAAAACAAATACTTTTTCTACTTGCTCAGTAATAACCGATCCAATTTTACTTATATTGCCAGCTACCATTGCAAGACCATAAGGCACATGATCAACTTTTTCATGATAACGACTAACAGGATCCACAATCCAAACCGTTGCTTGTGGCACAAAAAATAGTTGCATAATTGCTGTCATCGGAATAAGCCAACCATTAATGGCTCTCATATAATCGCCATAAATCGCATATAACGCCGCCCACAAACCACCAATAATCATACTCAGACGAATTAGAGGAATATATAATGTTCCGGAATGAGAGTTTAGACAAAGGGCAATTGCATCAAAAACACCTTTTAAAATTTCACCATTGCCAAATGTTACAATCGAATATTCCATTATATTATCCCTTAAAACCAGTTGTTTTCATTAGCGACACCACCTAGCATTACATGCAATTGTTTTTCTATTAGTTGGGTTGATTGAATAAACGATAATACATTGTCCATTTGCTGGAATGCACTACTTCGTCTTACAGTAACTTTTTCTCTAGCATCTCTTAATTGTTTTAAAAATAGCTCTATATTAGTATCATCGACCTGTACTGATTTGAGTTGAGTAACATTATCATGAACAAGATCAATAATATCGGCAACATATTTATATAAAAGATCTAAAGCAATTAAATCTCCATATTGTTCGAGATCTACTGGTGCTGTACCTTTTCTATAAGCAGTTGTAACATTAAGCATTTTATAAACTGGTAAGCGTGTGGCATTTAAAAAATCTTTTTCTTCTTCAGTAATTGCCGTATCTTCATATATTTTGTCAATCAGAGTCTCTAGTGTGGTATGCACTTTACGGCGCAAAGAATGTGTTTCCGGGATATTAGTTTCTTTTAAAATTGGATTTAAACATTTTTCAGAATCACAAGAATAAATTAAGGTTTTACCACCAATTAATAATCCATTTAATACATTATCTTTATCGGAACCACTTGGTAATACTGTTGGCATAAAACTCTCGCCATCTTTCCTGGAAATAATCGAACCAACCAAAGTCATAAAGAGTTCAGATAGGGCTTTATCTGATTGTAAAAAATTATTTTTTTGTAATGCATTCCAGCTTAAATTAAACTCACCTACCAACATATCTTTATATCGTGCATCAGAGCCTTTTTCTCTAAACACTTTATCTCGATCACCTTTTGCACCACAACCTTGACGAGCCGCTGACCAGTCGCTAAATGCTCCTAAATTTGTTCCCATAGCTTGACATAAATGTTTACTTGATTGATCGGATTTTGGCCACAGTCCACCTAACATAGTAGCTGCTGCTTCACAACTATTAATGTTTAAATGATTAACTTTGGTAGCTATTGCATTTAATTCGTTCATAATGTTATAAACTTGAGGACTAAGTATTTGAACTGATAATAAAAAAGCATAGCTGGCGGCAGAACTACCAACATTTCGTAACGCAGCAACCAATTCTTTAGAGCTGATATGCGAAAAACCACCAGCCCAAGCATCAATTCCACCGCACCCTGCTCGATAGCCTGGCATTTGGATAGTTGCCAGTTGTGCGGTTTTAACTTGGTTTCTAGCCATAAAACTGCCACCAGTATAATAACCAGCGGCTTGTTCTTGGTAAGCACCTGATCTATTAACATTACTTTTCATACCAACCGCATCAAAAAATTGTTTTAAATCATTTTCAATAGATGCATACGAAATATTAACTATAAAATTACAGAACATTATTAATAATAATTTTTTAATCATGAGTGCCGCCTGGATTTTTTAAAAGAGTCATAATTCTATTTTCCATTTGATCAATCGATGTTAAACCGAAAGCTATCGGCAAAACATGACCTGTGGTTGGATTAACGGCAAATAAGCTTGGTAAAACTATTACTTGCCACTTAGCGGCTATGCCATTATCAGGCACAGGATTTAAAAATCCAGGAATAGAACCACCATCTAAACTAATTGCCATTATTTTCCAATCATAATTTTTAGCAAATTGTTGAACGATTGGTGCAAACTTATGACAATACTCACATTGACTACTAAAGAAAAAGAATAATCCGTACTCATCCTTAAGATTAGAAATGGTATCTTTGATTATTTGTTTTTCTTGGTCTAAATAAACATGGCGACCTGTATGATTAGTTGGTGACACCAAAGTATGATCTAAATGTGGATTTTGAAAAACCACCTGCATCCAAGTTTCAGAAAATTTTTGCGAACGATCTGTTAAATCTTTTTGCATTTCTTGATATGCTTGAACGTTTTGGTAACTTGGATTAAGAATTGCTTTATGAAGCCTCGTCTCTAATTCTTTTTGGTAAGTTTTGATAGTTTCTGTAGGAGTTGGTGTAACAGGCACAATTTCTGGATCTTGCTGTTCTTTTTTTATAATAATAGGATCTTGATACCAATGCCAACCTTGGGCACTTTGATCAAAAAAAGCTGCATAAAGGCAGGTGCTTTCTAGCCAACCAATTAGAATTAATGCTATTTTAAAGATCATCTTTTTTGTCACCAATAACTCCTTTTTTAACTGAAGTGTTTGTTTTTAAACCATCTGCGATCCGGTTCATACTTTCAGTTACTTGTTTACTAGTTAATTCTTGCAAATTGCTAAGATTAGGTGATTTATATTTTTGCATAATGTCTTCAAATAATTCACTGAAATTCATTTTAGATAAATCCATTTTAGAGATTTCAACAACTGTAAGCGCGCGACAATCCGGGCATTTTGGATCACCCCACCCTAAACCTAATTGAGATCTTCCTTGTACTTGTAAGATCTTGGCAAATTTGGTCGCAAAACAACAAAAACTGGTTTTTTTGTTAACACATTTTCCTAGCACTTTCTTCGAGCAATAAGTGTTCCCTACTTGATGGCAAAGATTTTTTTGCCGCATTTGGGCAAGCTGCAACTCTTCTGGTTTACAACCAGCTAAGTGTATTTTGATCCCCCAACCTTTCATCCCACCACAACAGTCTTTAAAATTTATACAATTCCTGCTGCATTGATAATCAGTACCTTTGAAAATTTTAAAATTATCATTACTATTATTTTGTGCTTGAATATCTTTTTGTATTTCTTTTAACATACTTAACCGCGAGATAACGTCAAGCATTTCACCATTTGCCTGATATGACGTATCATGACAATTACCAGTTAAGCAAAAAGCACCTAATGCTGGTGCATTGGTTTTCTTTAACGACAACTTTCCATTAGGACATTGATATTTTTGTTCATAAATCCAACATTTACCTTGCCGCCATTCTTTACACTTAGATCCAGTTTGTACACAACCCTGGGCGCGAAGTGCGTTACATTCATCTTTAATCATTTTACAATGATAAATTTGCCGATATTGCCAAGCATCTTTAGTAATTTGATAACCGTTAATATTACGAGTCTCCGGTCCTTTGGTTAAAGTTCTGTCTCCACCATATTGACAAAGACCCTGATCCACCATTTGTTCAAAACTATCGCAACCAGTCCATTCGTCTATACCTTCACCTTCATAAGTTGTATGATCTAAAGTTATATTTAAAGAAGCAACACTACTGGCTATTGTTAAGGTGTTATTGCTGTCTGTTATACTTCCGCTATTAATCTTAAATGCTTGAATTCGATTGCAATCTATATTAAAAACTTCTCCGGTAGTACTATCTTTGGCAATGAAACCCTTGCAAAATTGATCTTTAAACTTATTGATTTCTTTCGGTAAACTTAAAGTATAACCAGTATGTTTGTTACGCGTCCCCCACTCAGTATGCCGCCAAAAATTGCCCGACCTCACTACATAAGATTCCGAAACATATGTAGGAGTAAAAGCCAAATGATTAACCGTTAATGTCGCTCTTTTTAGTGGAACTTGCGGCACAACATGTCTATTTTCTAAACATTCATAAGTGACATCATCTCCACCTTCTTCGCAAGTTTTTTCGATCACACCATCTAGTTGCGTGCCTTCTGCTTCATCTTGAATATTTAAACTTTCATCAAATGAATGTTTTTTAAACAAAGGATCGGTATTAGGATCGATAGTAAATCGTTGCCGTGTTTTAGCAGTTTCTCTTAAATTTTTCCCAGCATCACTAGTATTTAAAGTTTGCTGGGATTTGTCGGCTAATTCATTAGGATGTTTATATAAAGATGCCTCTTGCGGATTGTCTGTTACAAACCCGGGAACATCTTGTAAATTAGCCTTCGTTACAGCTCCTTTGGCATTACCATGTAGTACATTTGCATACTCTTTGCCTTCTTCGTAAGATTTTTCCATATTAGCATACACACAATTTATATTGATTAACAATAACAAGATGATCTTATTCATTTGATCTCCGAGAGCTTAGCTTTAGCATACTCAAAAGACACGTTACCGCTAATTGCATTAAAATTATTATGTTCTAGAAGAGAGACAATCGTTGGAACTTGAGTTACTTGATACTCTTTAAATAAATTAGGATCAATTTGTACCGCTATTTTTAAAGCTTGCAACTCACTAGCAGTTTTTTTAAAACTTAGATCTTTAAGCCCACGCACAACTAATATGGCATTTTGATTTTTAGAATCAAAATATAACGATTTAAGCGACTCATTTGGCATACTAAAAGACACAAAGATTAGGTATTTATTTTTTGTGTCTGTTTGATTCGACTCTAAACGAGTGCCACACTGTTGTCCACAAGTTTGTGGTTGTTGGTTTTCTTTACTAAACGTTTGGAGCATATGTAGCTTACCATCATCAGCTAATTTTTTAGCATCCAACATATATAAATGCTTCATTTGTTCGCTATGCGCTATCAAATCTTCGGCTTCTTTTATATATGAAGATTTATTTTTTTCAGCATCACGAACCAACTGAAATGCTTCATCATCAGCTAATACTATACAAGGCACTAAGGCTAATAAAATAATCAAAAAAGACAACACGATTTTTTTCTCCAAATTAAATAACCAAAATCTTCACCTTTATAAGAAAATTCCTTGCCAGCACTCCAAAGAATTTCCGAACGGCCTAATGGTTGGCAAGTATTAATTGGTATTGGATAAACCATCTGAGTTTTATATTGGCTTTTACGGATAATAGGCATTGGGTATTTACCACAGAGACCAGCTTCATCCATATAACCCCATAATAAAAATTCACGATGTAATTTGGCAATCATTCGTTGAGTAGCTAAAAGACTTGCCTGCACTCCACCAACGTGAGCACTAATACTACCAGTAAAAGGATATAAACTACCTTGACAACCACCACACCAAAATAATGGATCTAATGGAAAGCCGGCTGTTGCACTCAAACAATCTGCGGCACAAGCGGCTTGGGCAATAGGGTTACCAAAAAGCACCGCTTCCGGTTGAATAATAAAGCTAGTTTCATCATCATCCCAAAATGGATCAAGTTCCGTTAAATAAGCAAGATCTAGACTACCTTTTTCTAAACAAATAAAATCCGTTAATAACTCTAACCAATAAATCACCGGATAAATATACCAATGTACTTGATAAAAACTATGCTTTAAGCTTCGAAGACTGCCACCACCACTAGTTGCAACACTACCAGCATTTTTTGGACTAGTTTCATCTCCAGCTATTTTTAAACCGCCCAAATTAACCATACAGTATGGTGTGCGAGTTACATCCACCAAACGCGCTGGTTCCCAAAATGAAACCGGAACTCCTGGTACTTTAATGGGAATACCAGGTTTTGGACACAGGCAAATTAATTGGTGAGGATTAGGAGTGTCCTCTAGGCCACTTGTAACTTTCATCCCACCAATAGTTATTGGAAATAAACAGCTCCAACAAATATCGGTAATAGGATTTACAAATTTTCCTTGACACTTAGCATGAACCTCAAAACTAAAAGAGATCATAACGATCCAAATTGTTATAAAAAAATTATTTTTCATGATTTAATAAAATTTCCTCAACTTGCAGCTTGTCGCCTGTCTGGCTAACTCGTGCCGGAATTTGAGTTATGCCAAATTTTTTAACTAACGTACCGTTTTGATCAAAATAAAATGCTCTTTTATAGAGTTCTCTTAATTTAAACGGTGTACCACTCGTTAAAATAATTTTGGTATTGCTAGGGTTTTGCTGAATAGCCCAATTGATGGCTGTTTGATCATCACCATCTATAAAAACCATGGGTTTAGTAAGACTGTATATTGCTAGTGGATTTATTATGGTGCCTTCTTTTACAAAAACTTGTCCATTATGATCGATTAAATCACGAGGCACACGCACCGCAGGATTATATAAAAAAACTCTCGGGTTTTTAGTTTTTACAACACCAACAACTGGATCTGGTCGTTTAATTTTTTCTATAGTTCTTTGCTGAATGTTTATTTGATGATGTTCTATTGCACCATTTTTTTCTATTGCTTTAAGCTTAGTTTGAATGACTTCTAATAAATCCTCTTCGATAATATTAAAAGTTTCCCCAAAAGTTCCAAGATGCACAGCTTGCAAACTAGGCATAAATAATATTAACAGCCATATTAATTTTTTCATATCACACCAGTGGGATCACAAGTCCCTGCAATGCAGTAAGCGAAATAAGACCTAATTCCTGATAACGAGAATCAAAACTGTTTATATTTTCTGAATATAAAAACACCTGGCTCTTAGGGATAATTTGGGAAGGGGTGGCGTGTAATTTCCTGCCATCTGATGCTACTTTTTTGAGCGCACCAATCTTTAAATCATTTATAAACATTTGATTGTTTTGATCGTACCAAATTAAATCGCCTTCAACTCCAACAATTTTTTTGATAACCAGACTGTCACTCCAATTACTCCAGACAACTGTATAGTTGTTGATTTTGGGTTTTATTTTTGGCATATGTAAAAAATAATGTTGCAGCGATGAATTGGTTTCGCTGATTAAAAAATGTATTTGCTGACTTGTTAGAAAGACTAAATAAACAGAACCACCAAACAATGCCAATGCTTTAAGTAAATCTCTTAAATTTATATATTTAAACCATTTCATTATTAAAACGCCCCATCAAAATGTGTATTTATAAGATCTTGGGTATGATCAATTAACTCACCACCCCAAACAGCATTTTTTGCTAATAAAATTAAGTTGTTCTCTTTCGCATAAACTGCAACGGAAATTTTTATGTTGTCGGCTAAAAGTTGTAATTGATCTGGTGGCAATTGACCATTTGGATAAAGAGAGGATATTTTTTGTGCTTGGGTTGCAACTAAAGTATTAAGATCAATACAACCAATTTTTGGTTTCATGATAATTTGCACCAAAAAAACAGTTACGGCAATTAACCATACGATAGCCAATATTAAAAAACTATATGTTAGTTTGTGCATGTTCTCTCTCTTTTAATAATGTTTCCAAGGCATCTTGTAAACTAAGTCCTTGTTCACGAAGAGCATTAACAGCCGAGTAATCAGCAGCTTTTGTTGAATACAATAATTGTGAATAAGGATCTAGAAGTAACCTACCTATCGCATAGCCATGAGTTCCATGGATCATCATTTCTGCATATTGTCCATGTTTAGTCTTAACGGATTTAAGCTGAGCTTCCATAAGTGGTGTTAAAGAGATCCGACCTAATTTTTTTAATTGCTCAATAGATTCTGGTTTTTGTCCAAGGAAACACATCCAATCACTATTGTCAAAAGCGGCAGTCGCTGCTGGACTTGCAAATAAATCATTAACAGACTGGGTTCCGATCATTAAAGAACCATAGTATTTCCGTAAACGCCGCGCCAAAGTTTCAATAAAAACTCCACTTTGTGTGCCTCTTAGTAAGTCCCATGCTTCATCAAATACTATAATGGACGGTGTTTCTCTATTACCTAAAAAAATTCTATTAGTAATATTAATAATAATCATTTGCAAAATAACTCCTTGTAAATCCTTACGCTCTTTAAGTGATTCAAACTCAATAACTACTAGTGGATTGTCTAAATTTACATTGGACTTACCATTAAAAAATCGTCCATAAGCACCTTGAGCAGTATATGGAAATAGCATAACGCCTAAATCCTTAGCTTTTTGATCATGATGACTAGCAAGACATTCAGCAATATTCGTAATATTGGATCTTTGTTGATGTTTATTCCAAACCTCAAGTACTGCTTGTTCTAAAAAAGAAGCCTCTAAATCATTAACTCCATTAGTAGGTGCTGCCATTAAAATTAATACTGACTTTAACATCGCTAATGCATCTTGTGCTTCTTCAGGATTGTTTATTGGTATATTACTAAATGGATTTAAACAAATAGGAGTATTAGCTTTAAATTCAATAAATTGTCCTTCTAATTCAGAACAAGTTTTTTCAAAGCTTTTACCAACATCCATAACGAACACTTTGCCATTAAGACCAAGTGCTGTTTTCATTAAATCTTGCATACAAACCGATTTACCGGTACCTGAAGCTCCAACTATACATATATTACAATTACCTTTATTATCAAACGGGTTCCAGTTCATTAGTTGTCCACGTCTACCACCTAATAACAGGCCAGGAGTTGCTGTACCTTTCCATTCACCTTGTAGTGGTAGAAGATTAGCGGATTCTGTCGATAACGTAGTTTTAAGTTTTTTATAGTGGAGTAAAGAATTAACTCGATCTTGCGCCCACATCATCGGCATGCAACTTAAAAATATTGGTAAATGCAAAAAATTATTAGCTTGCAGTTTCCATTCTTTACTAAAATATAAATTTAATAAAATTTGTTCACAACTGGTTAAATTTTTTTCTTCAGCAAATAAAATAACACTAAATTGAGTTTGTACAATCCGCTCACCTTTACCAATTTGCTCTCGTACAAAATTTAGCTCGGTAGCCTCTCTTTGAATTGATGGTAGATATTTACCAATTGGTGAAGTTGCTTGCCGCTCAACATAAGTAGCTTTGGTTAAAACTTTAGCACGTGGCGTCCCTTGTATCGGAACATGTACCCCATAGTGGAGAATAAATGGGCAAGAAATTTGAGCAAAATCCCGATCTTCATCACCAATTAATTGTCCCATAGCATGTAACGACCAAACACTCGGTAATTGCGTTGCTTGATAGGTACGAATTTTAATTTTCCCTTGATTTAGAACTAATGAATCTTTGCTAACTGCTAGATGAGTGCCAAGATCTCCTATTTGCTCTCCTATGTTTTGCAAGCTATTCCACTGTTTTGAACAACGATTAGTTTGTTCTGGATCCATATTGATAATACTACTTAATGTATTAATTAATTCATTAGCACTCCAAACAGTAACTGGCAATCCTAACATTTCTAAAGTTGTTTTTAGTTGATTTTTTAATTGATTAATACTTTCTAAAATAACTGGATTGTGATTGGCCTTTTGGGAAAAACTAATAAAACACCTAAAATCACGCAGACTATATGGTGGATTTGGTGATCTAAATGCAAATTTCTTTAAATGTTCGACTCTTCTTTTAGCAATAGAATGTACAATAGAATTTGCGCGTGCCTTTTGCCACCGATCTAAATAATCGGCAATATGAGGATCGGCAAATAGCATGATCTGCAAGCTACTGTTTTCTGGCAATAAATGTTGAAATAAACTACTTATTTCTTTTTGCATTTCATCCGATGAACCAACTAATGGCGGAGTCTCTAATACAAAACCAACGCTATCCATATTAAAAAATAATTGATGTTTTGGATCATAATGTTCATAGGGAAACAGATCTGAAATTATATAAAATTGACTTAATTGATCATACAACTTGTCAAATTTAGACGGCTCTTTAAATCCAAAATCTTTTTCACCAAAAAATTTAAAAATCTTTTCACCACATTTTGCAAGCATTTATGATCTCCTATAAAATTTGCCAAAACCCGGTTCTTAAAACCGTATGTACCTTAGTTTCTTCATGAAAATTACCCTGTTCATCCTCGTGTGGTGCCACCCAAACTCTTAGATGTTGTTCGGTAACTCGTTGAACTATCCTATTGTCTGTTTGAAAAGGATCTTTGATAGGTGCATTTTTAGGTTTAATCATATTGCTTCCTGATAAATTTAATTTACTGTCATTTAGCATAGTGTTAACTTCAGTAATCGAGCGACAACCAACGCCTTTACTATATTTACAATCAAAAGTTTCTTTAGTAACCGAACACCCAGTTAATAATAAGCCGCACAAAATCATTGTTTTTGATCTAATCATCTGTTAGCTCCTTCATTTTTAGGTAACCATTCATCAACTGTTTTAGTGTCAGCAATATTTTGTACTTCTTGATATCTTTTTTGATCACGAGTTTTACTTAATGTTTGCCGTACTCGACTATCTGCATAATCCAATCCTTGAGTAAATACGAGATCAACCTTACGGCCTGCCGCAACTTGAATAACCGGTTGCATCTGTTCTGCCCTTTTAATATAAAAATCAGCGTATTTGTCTAATGCGCCGCCCATACCATTCGCGGCACTTTGTTTGAATAGATCATTAGTATTAAGATGATTGTTTTGAGCAAGACCTGTTGCTGGTGAAAAAAGTACCGGAGTTCTGGCTTGACCTAAAAATTTACCAATACTACTAAAGAATCCACCAACCATAGCATTACGCATACTCTCACCTGCTCTATCAACTACAACTCCTCGAACACCAGCTCTACCATCTTCTCCAGCTACATAACCTTGAATATTAACCTCAATTACTTCCCCTGTTCTTCGTTCCACACAACCTAATTTTTCTAGTCGCATAAAAACTCGCTCACTTGAAATATCACCATAAGATGCTGCCAGCACATGACAACCTTCTAAATCAGATTTGAACCTGCGTGGTAAGGTGCCTGGATGCGTTAACCTGAGCAATATTGGTCTGGGATCGCTTGATGCTTGAATTGATGTGCTAGCATCTACCCCACCTAACAAAACAGCTTCAGCAAAAGCTCCTGCTGGTATGGTATTATCGGTAGTCTTTAAGGCTTTAGCATTTAATCCACGATTTAGATTAAGACTAATTTTTTTTAATTCTTTAGATCTAAAATTGGTTGTGACCGCAGAAAAACTAGCAACTGGCGTAGGAAGTAATGGTAAATCATTAACTCTCTCTTTGTCGCTTGTTTGATAAATAGTTGCTAAATCATTTTTTAAAGTAGCAACTGGGGTGTTACCAGTAATAGAGCTTGCCTCTTTCATATTTAATTTAAGCAGTTTGTCTAAAGTTTGCTCCATTGATTCTAAACGTTTTTGCGTGACTTCAGCACGAGCTGTAAAATCATGCACCCACATCTCTTGCTGATTAACGCGACTTACTCCGGTTGTTAATTGTTTTTTTGAATATTTATTGTTGGTATGAAAAACTTTTTTAGAACTTAAAACCATGCTCGATACAATACATAATAAAATACTCAGCACAATAATTATGCCCCATAATAATACATATTGCCGATCTTCAATTTTCTCTAACATAAGACTAAACAGTTCCTAAAATATAAAGATAAGTTTTTTCATTTGGTGGTAATAAATGTTTTTGTAGGCTTAATGCTAAATCACCTTTTTTAAAAAATATTTTTTCCTCTAGCACAACTCTATTTTTAGAGGTGTTTTTAATTAACCAAACTTGCACTAAATAATCATTCTTTTGATAACTTTTTACATAATGCATTTTGAATTCATTCACTTTTCTAGTTGGCGTTATTCTGCTGTCAAATACCGCCAACTCCCCTAACACTGCTTGTTTCATAACTTGTAACCACTCATCTTGTAAGGTTGGATTTCGTGAACTCAAACCAGGGAAAGGTTCAACACTTGAATGATGCGCCGATCCGGATTTTTGTGGTTTTAATATTAAGGTGGCAGCTTTACTTTTAGTGGGGGTTAAGGTTAAATCTTGAGTAATGCCATTTTCAGTAATTAAAGTAATAGATAATGGTTGAGTTAAATTCTCGACTGTTGGTTTAATAAAGACTTGGCCGGTTGCTTCATCGGTTTGAACTACAAAAGTTCCTTCATCACCAAAAATATTTACAATTCTATCGTTAACTACCGCTATACGATTCATAAAATCTAAAGAGATCTTAGCATTTAATCTATTGTGCTCATTGATATTTAAAATATTACTAGTGACACTATGCCTATTAACACTTTGACTTTTAGGTTCCGGATCATCCCCAAACACAGAAGTAGCTGCTATTAACATAATCAATGGAAAAATATAAAATAAAGTTTTATGTAATTTAAGATGTTTCATCACTTTTTTGCTCCGATTTAATTATTTGAAAGGATCTTAAAAATAATCGACCTTTTTTGTGAGAAAAAGTAACTCTATAAGTTTCTTGAAATTGCGATACTTTTTTAGCACCAATATAATTTGCTAAAAACCCATTAACATCCATAGTTAATGGGGCTACAAATTCAATTGAACATGGAGTGAACTGTAAACTTAATTGCTGACTTTTTAGCCGTTTTTCATCCTGAAATAATTTAGCTTTAAATTCTCCGTATGATTCCGGCAACACGTAACGTAGCAAGATGTCACCTTGCTGCAAAATGTTAGCTTCTGTCACATCTAACATTAAATGGCTAAAGAAAAGTGCCATCTCTTCTAAATAACTATTGGAAAACCTGTCACCTTCAACCCAATAACTTTGTTTTAATTCCGGCGGACTTACAATTACTCTCTCTTTTTTAAAAAACAACAACAATGTTTGCAGCAAAATAATAATTAAAAATATTGAAGCAAGACCCGCAATAATATTTCTTTGCACATGTAAATAGGTTAATCTTTTTTGATAAAGAGTAAATTTCATAGCTATCCTAAGTATTCCCTAACATGAGACGGTGGTAATGATTTAAATCTACGATCTGGTGGTAAAAACCAATATTTAACTGCTTGAAACTGACCTTTACCAAAATGCTGTTGATATTTTCTATTTAACCAGAAACTAAAAACACTTATTGCAGATCCTAAAGTTGCTTGTTCAACAATTAACCCAACAAAGCAGGGTACTATCAACATTAAAATCTCTGGCATTGTCCAAAACAATATTTTTAACGGAGTATCCACATGATTTAAAACAACATGTCTTTGCATCTGCATAATATCAACCCTTAAATTAAGGCTCCAGCCGCACCAGTTCCTAAATATGCATCATACAAATGGATCCCCATAGTCAGGCCAGCTCCAATTGCAAATGGTACCAAGCTACCTCTAAAAACCGAAAGTATAATCCCGGATGTTGCTGCACAAATTTTAACCACCATCATCCAACCACCAAATATTTCTGATTTTAACGCTGCAATGGGAGCCGCCAACTCAGCGACAGTGACAGCATAAATTGGATCTGTGAAAAACGAACATAATAAAAAAATTAATAATATAGAAAATATTAAGGTTTTAGTTTGTTGATCTTGATCGCACAATAACCGTATATGCATAATAAACACTCCACTATTTTGGTTATAAAAAATTAATTTTCGGTTTAGTTAATTCAAAATATTTAACAAACATTAAATTTTAATCTGGTTAAATTATGATTTAACCTTTATTTTTTTCTAATGATGGTTCATTAACCAATTGAGCAAGATAATCAAGTTTTTTAAACTGTTCAAGCCAAAGATCTAAATCTTCTATCAAATATCGTACAGAACGTCCTATTTTAATAAATGGTGGATGAGGTATACGATCAAAACGAGTGCCTTCAACGCGACCATGTCGTAACCAAGACACACCCATGCCTATGTATATACTTGCCTGCTTATCTGTTAATGCTCTTTTAATATTATTTTTATGAGTACCAACAGGATCTAAATTAGAAATTAATTTCATATCAAGACGTGCCATAAACATACCTCTTTTTTTCATTAAATTTTCTTCTCTCTAAAACTAGTACTGTACTGCAAAAATCATAAAAAAGTGATTCCCTGTGGAATCACTTTTTTTAACTTTTTTGTTTAGCATAGTTAAGTGAGGTTCAACTTAAAGATCTGCATGACAGTCATGTGCTAATTGATGTAACGAGAGAGTTAAAATGCTTTTATACACTCAAGATAAATACGACAAGATCCGTAAGGCAGCTTGGCTTGAAGCTGTTAGATTTTTTGGGAGCGAAAAAGAACTTGGCATATTCCTAGAAGTAGAGCAATCGGCAATTAGCAAATGGATCAATAAACCAAAAAGATCTATTCCTTATGATAAAGCACTGGCAGTAGAACAAAAAACTAGAATTAGCATTGATCGTTTATCGCCAAACAATCCAATAAATAAATATCTTAATGAACGAGGTTTTGCAAATAAATTAATTTTATCAGAGATATTAACAGATCAAATCTTAGTTACAGATCTATCGTATCTTACCTTTCAGAAACCAGATCATCATATTATCATCAGCACTAATGGTATGTTAATTTCCGGACTAGCAGAATTACAAGCATATAAAGTAGCAAAAACAAATCAAATAAAAGTTATCATATTAGATCTGGAAGGATTACTTTTAGGAGTAAATTCTATTAAAGAGATCCTAAGTAAATTCACAACAACTGAACTCATGGCTATCGGTTGTAGTTTAGGAAAATTATTAGAAAATCGACAAGGCCAAAGAAATGATCTTGGTTTAAAACAACCAAAAACCCAAATTAATAGTAATAATTTAGGATCACATAGTACCATTTGGTACGAAGTAACTGGCAGAACAGACAATAAAATTGCCAAAATTCTTGGGTTTAGCAAAGGATCTTATCTTCGCGCCAAACAAGTTTACTTAAATGGCAGCGAAGAATTAATTAATGCACTAGATAATAAACAAATTTCTATTGCAAGAGCTGCCACAATTGCCAAGCTTTCTAAAGATCAACAACACAACTTTATTCAATTAAAAAAGGAGAAAAATTATGTCTAGGATCAGAACAGTAAAACCGGAGTTATTTAGACATGAAGGTTTATTTGAGGCAGAAATTGCTAATAAATTACCTTTAAGATTAGCTTTTATTGGTTTATTAACTTGTTGTGATAGAGAAGGCCGATTTAAATGGCGACCACAGCGTTTAAAATTAGATATGCTGCCTTATGATAATATTAATATTGTGCAAGTCTTGGACGTGCTAGCAAAGCATGGGTTTATCAAAAAATATGAACACCAAGGAGAGTGGTATGGATGCATCCCTTCTTGGTCTAGGCATCAACTAATTAATCATCGTGAATTGCCAAGTGATATTCCAGAACCAACAGAATTAACTCTGCTTACAACTAAAACATCTGAACTAACAATTGAAACAACAAATGATCTTAGCGTGACTGACGCGTGCTCCACGGATGAATCACGGATGACTGACGCGTGCTCCACGGATGAACCACGGATGACTGATGCGTGCTCCACGGATGAACCACGAGTGCCTGACACATGCTCCACACATCAACCATCCGTGACGGAACCGTCACAACTCTGCCCGGGCACGCCCGGGGGGAATATGGAATATGGAAAGGAATATGGAAGGGAAGGGAAAGGGAATATGAATGTTGTCGCGTCAGTGACGCGACGTCAATGCGTCAACGATCCCGCTCAAGAAATTTTTAAACATTGGAAAACCGTGATGAAGCATCCTGACGCTAAACTGGATAGCAAACGCAAAAGGTTAATTGGCAATGCACTTAGCTTTGGTTATAACATTGAACAACTTTGCAATGCCATTACTGGTTGCAGTGTTACTCCGCACAATATGGGTGATAACGATCAAGGGCAACGCTATGATGGTTTGCATATTATTTTACGAGATGCTGATCAAATCGATCGGTTTATCTACCACTACCACTCTCCACCACAACCGATCCGTGATGCAGATAAACGCACTCAAGGTAACATACATGCCGTGCAGCGTTGGGTTGATAAAAAAATGCAAGAGGAGCTAGATAATGCAAAATCATGATTTAATTAAATTTACTGTAATGCTAATTGGCGTTGGTGAACTATACGGTAGAGCTATTTCAGAAATGCTAACGGATATTTATTGGCAATCACTAAAATGTTTTGAATTGCAGGATGTCAAGCGAGCCTTTGAAGCTCATATCCACAATCCTGATGGTGGTCAATATTTTCCAAAACCCGCAGATTTAGTTAGATTTATTGAGGGATCAGGAGAAACTAAAGCACTACAAGCTTGGGCTAAAGTTTCCAAGGCCATTGTCCATATTGGTGCGTACCAAAGCATTGTTTTTGATGATCCGCTTATTCATGCAGTACTGGAAGATATGGGTGGCTGGATCAAATTGTGTGCTACGCTAACAAAGGAGATGCCTTTTCGTGCTAATGAATTTCAAAAACGCTATACGATATTTGTGGATAAACCACCAGAGCGTTATCCAAAATATTGTTGTGGCTTTATTGAATCTGTAAATGCTAAAAATGGCTATTCGATTAAGCCTAGGTTATTTGTAGGCGATTTAAAAAAAGCCAAGCAAGTTATGTTTAATGGCAGTGGTATACAGCTTTTGATACATTCTGAAAATGATGTAAAATAATATATTGTTTGAAAAATTAAAAATAGTAATTTTATGGTTATTTGTTATATGCTAAATCCTATAAAAAATAAAAAGCTAAAGAATGGATGGTCCAGTAATGTGGCCTGCTTACTCTTACTCGGCTTTCCAGAGGGTTTAACATTACAATATCATCAAGAACTAGAGAAAATAGAGGAGAAACAAAGTAAATTATATTACTACCGCTGAACAGTATAGGGACAGAAAAGGCAAGAAAGATTTTTAAGTAGCGTCCAAAAAGAAATTCAGCAAGAATTTCAACAGTGGATCTAGAAAGGACAAGAAGGGAAAATTACATTATTATAATGGCATTATTAAATGACAAATTTTAAACTATCTCTGTTAGTTTGTTACATAAAATTAAAAATGTATTATTAAAATGGGCAAAACGAGTGTTTAATTGTCAAAATATTGAAATTGAAGAAGTATTAGATGACAATTGATTTATTTATACAACTCAAGAGGTTGATAAATATTTGAGGTTAATTTTTTTAATGGTATAAAATTGGCTAATATAAAATATACAACCATCCATAAACGTCTAAAAGAAGCACGATTAATTGCTGGTGTATCCAAGAAAAAATTAGGCATGGCTGCCAATAACATGAATGAGTTTTCAGCTGTTGCTACTATAAATCAGTATGAAAATGGAAAGCTTATACCAGATTTTATAACTTTAAAAAAAATTGCAAAGGTATTATCAGTTCCAGTTGCCTACTTCTATGCTGAAAATAATATGTTGGCTAAGTTTTTATTTTTATATGGAAAAATTAATAAAAAATCTAGAAAACAAATATTACAATTTTGCAAAAATTTAAACTAAGTAACTGTGCCACCACCTGGACATACAACATAGTTAACCATTAACCTACTGGAGACTGACCTCTAGATCACATTCATTTAGATTATTTAAGATCTCCACCTCAATGCCTAATTAGTTTTATTCTGGACTTGCTGTGGACTTGGAGTGATAATTATATTATTTAAAATTTTTAAAAACCCATAAAAACCCTTATTTTATCAGTGGCTATGAGTGGACTCGAACCACCGACCTCGGCATTATGAGTTATAGAATCAGAAATAAATGGATTTATTTTAACGTGAGTTAGACATAAAAGTAACAAAACAAAAAGAAATACAAAGAAGACTACTTGTTAGGGGTGTTTTTAAGTTGTTTGTTTAAATCTGTAAGATTTTTACGCAGCATTACGCTTCCGTTAATGCAAGCATCTTAACTAACACTTTTTGCTGTCCAAATCTGTGTTTGCAGATAAATATTCTGTTCTTTCTAATTTTTTACATTACTAAAGTTTGTTATTCAACAACTAACTGGACTTACTGTGGACTTACCAAATAATTTACAATTATCTAAAACATTCTAATACTAATCATAAAAAACAAAAAACACTATAAATTACTTTGATTTTTTAACAGCCCACAACCGGGATTGAACCGGTGACCTCTTCCTTACCAAGGAAGTGCTCTGCCCCTGAGCTATGTGGGCAAATCTTTTGGAGCGGGTGATGGGAATCGAACCCACGCTATCAGCTTGGAAGGCTGAAGTTCTACCATTGAACTACACCCGCATTTTGGAGAGAGTAGGATTCGAACCTACGAAGGCAGAGCCGGCAGATTTACAGTCTGCTCCCTTTAACCGCTCGGGAATCTCTCCTAAAAATATAATAAATTGCAAGGCAATATTCTTTCATGCCGTATATAACAAAGTCAAGCCATATAGTTCAGATAAATCATGAAACATATGGCCACCAGCCGATCCACGAATAATCATTAATTAGTTTTATGGTGTTATACGTAATTTTGTCGCAATAGAAACACCATTAACATCTTTAGGATCTTCAGCAACCTTTTTTTGATCTTCTTCTTGATCCGCCACAAGTTCTGGATATAATTTAAATAAATTAGATAAAAAAAGAACCTCTTCCTCAAGTCCTCCACAATCATCATCTACAGGTTCATTTTTAGGTTGTTGGATTGATATAGCTTCAGACTTTATCGTATCTTCTATTGCATCACATCCCTGAACCGACTGTTGTTGCAAATCTAAACTTTGAGATCCATAAAATTCATTCACACCTAAAGATATTTCGTCTTCTGAGTCTAAAACTATAAATTCTCCCTGTAAATTATTCATAATTTTTCTATCTATATCCTTATAAATAAATTTAGAATTAAGCTGGCGATAGGATTTGAACCCACGACCGGCTGATTACAAATCAGCTGCTCTACCAACTGAGCTACGCCAGCCAAGTTGACTACACAAGTTTTGCATTGTACAACAAACTTTATTAGCATTAAAGACCATTGCAATTTTATCAAACAATTCGATCAACTAAAAAACAAGTCTTTTTACGCATTCTTGGAAGTTTGGGCGTCCAGTTGAATCTAAGAAACTGAACATGTGATTAATTGCATCGTTAGGAAGAGATGCTATCGTTCTTTGGCATGTTCTGTTTTTCGAAAAGAAAATCGCACCAGCACCTAAACGATAGTTTGTTTGCTGCATTGCGATTTCTTTGTATTTAGCAATCCTGCTATTAGCTAATGCCTTTGCTCCTTCAGCTCCTATCCCCCATAAATTTAAATTAATAAGCGTTGTATTAGCGGCTAACGCTTTTACTCCTTCATCTCCTATGTGATTATCAGATAAATCTAAATTAGTAAGCGTTGTATTAGCGGCTAATGCTTTTGCTCCTTCATCTCCTATGTGATGACCAGATAAATCTAAATCAGTAAGAGTTGTACTAGTAGCAAATGCTTTTGCCTCTTCATCTCCTATGTCTGAGTCGTCATTACACGATAAATTTAAAATAGTAAGCGTTGGATTAGCGGCTAATGCTTTTGCTCCTTCATCTCTTATGCCAGAATACGATAAATTTAAAGCAGT
>Ga0302186_10000288_pt1 | contig 45981 bp, 28 predicted proteins | sample II_Bog_E1_2_FD_198782 | JGI IMG/M metagenome (GOLD analysis project Ga0302186, IMG submission 198782) | Peat permafrost microbial communities from Stordalen Mire near Abisko, Sweden - II_Bog_E1_1 | ecosystem: Environmental > Terrestrial > Soil > Wetlands > Peat | place: Sweden: Abisko...
CAACCCCAACCCCGATATTTTAAAATCAAATATGAAGTTAATCAAAGGGTGCCATTATTCTTTATCCATAAAAACAATTTTAAAAACAGGTGTTTTCAACAACTGGCATAATCCTTTTGTTTTAGTTTTATTTATTTTATTTTCATTTTCTAAGAATATAATCTTCTAATAATAGATTAATAAGAATTAAAATATGCAAAGGGATAAAAAATATTTAAAGACTTCTAAATTTGCCAATTACAGACTCAACACTCCAAATAACGAGAATTGTAAACAAAATTTTAAGAATATGGGGCCAGAAAATAGAAATTCCACAATGCCATCCTTTACCGCATAACCTCGATAAAGTATAACTAGCCAGCCATTAGCTATAAATAATGGAAATAGTTCCTTAAGAAATTCTGTTAGCCGTCACCCTTCTAAGAGAATCGACAGAAATTAAGTCCTAAATCGTCGGTTGACAAAATAAACGATTAAAAAGATGCGTAGATGTGTAACAGATGAAGACTAGTGTTCTCATAATCAAAAATTGAATAACTTGAAATAATATATAAATTCTTTAAGCAAAACATGTAATCAACTCAAAAACACATACAAAGAATAGAAAGAACAATCTAAACAAGATAGAAAAATAATTGAAAGTAAAAAGTTTATAATGAATCAGTTAAATTTCACAGAAATTCATTAGGAAAAAATAAAAGCCCAGCAACATTTATTGAAAAAGTTTGAACATTTAACAGGAAAAATTTTGAAGAAGAAAACTTCTGGATTTCATTTATCACAGGCCCCACCTCGTGAGGATCCAACTTCTATCCTAAGATGCTTAAAGTTAATTGATAAACTTTACAAATGCATCAGAGAAATGTAAAACCTTGGCTATGTTCGAAAGTCCAATAAGTATATCATTGATTATTGCACCAATAATCAAGTTTGACTATCAGAGGTATTCCTCTGTGAATCCAAAGACCAAAGAGATAGTTTTTCTTTTACTTTCAAATATTATGTAGTTCTAACATCAGGGGAGGCAAAACAAAATTTCTCGAATGCAATGTCTAAAAATAAATGCAGGGATATGAACCTAATCTAAAAAGATATTTAAGGATTGGTGTAATATGTTGAGCAGATATTTAGTAAAAAAAAATTAACTGACCTTGGTAAAGTATCATAGTATTTAAAACTGAAGATAGAAGAAACAAAAAATAAAAAAGGCAAAAAAGATGATGATGATAATGATGATGAAAATTAATAACCTGAAAAAAGCGAAGATCTTCGGATTCAAACAGTTTATGAAGATAGATTGCACTTAATGACTGATCTTAGAAATATTGAAGAGAGATTCGGAACCATGAAGGAAATATCAAAAGTGAGTCGCCTAAGGTATGAAGATTTAAATTGTACCTACTAACGATTACATACACTGATTTGAGATTAAGAATTTTGATGCATCTATGATAACACTGTCAATTTGACGCTTAAATTTATCTAATAATAATAAAATGAGTATATTTTTCATCTTTATTCAAAAATTTACTTTTTTAAATGATATATATTTGTTTTCATAATCAAGATTTGCATATCTATTATGATCCTAAATAATTATTAATTTAGATCTAATAATGACGCATTTCTCAAGGGAGAAGGATGAAAACAAAAAATATTTATTAACAGAGAGTTTTTCAATTGAAGATGTCGGTTTCACTCCCATCATTTTTAATTCCATGTAGTATGAAGCTGCGCCAAAACATGTCGAGCTACCATTAAAATAAAAAAATATTGCTGTTGTCAGAAATTTTCATGCTCTAAGCTATAGTAAGAAGGAAACTATTAGACAAGAAAAAATAAAAGGGAAATTATATTTCATCGAAACTGATAATCATTTTGTCGATAGTATTTAATAAATTGCCAAATTGACTGAAAGCATGATTGAAGATATCATCAAATTCAGCAAGTCAACTTTAAGTGAGTTGTAGTGCTAGGAGATTCATTACAAGAGTAAAATTCATGCATAAGCCAATATTATTAATTCAAATTCAGGTAATAATAGATTTAAATAGGAATAACTGAAGCAGACATCGCTCATAATTAAAGCTTGAGAGTCTTATAATGTAGATGTGGCTGTGAAAGGTTGAAAGGCAAACTTTTCTCATGGACTGAATCACCTCAAAATTTGAATATTCTAGGCCCAGGAGTCATACTATTCTTCTATTATTTAAAGGCTATTGTTGTATCTTTGCTCTTATTCTTTCTAATTTACGGTCTTTTTGCATTGGTCACCAATCTAATGGGAAATAACGACGGCTCAGTGTATCTATAAGGCTGTGCTACTGATTTTTGTATTGGAATACTGTAAATGTCAGATTTCAACAAAGATAATCCATTGACTAATGAAAATATTCAGAATTACCTCGGAGTCTTCAGTATGCTAATCTGGAGTATTCTTATGAAACTTCTCTACTATTACGGATGCAAAAAAAATAATTCTATTGATGAAAATCTGATAAGTGCATCTGATTTTGCTCTGCGAATATAAAATTTGCCAGCAGGAACGTACAATGAAAATCATTTGATCTCCTAACTTTTGAGAATATAAGCCAAGATTCGCAACACGAAGAAGGAATAAATATAAAATAGTAATACGTTCTGTCATAATATCCTTTCCAAAATATCAAATTACTTTGAACTTGAAGAAGAAGAATCACCGCTTAAATCGTAAGACCTTTAAAAAGAACATTTGTTTTGCCTTTCTTCTGTTCAAATCATCTACAATATGGAGTTCACAAGAAATGCGATCTAAAAACTTTTGGATTTGTGTGTTTAAGCTCATAAAAAAATAAATCGCAAGGGAGGGAAAAATTATATAACAGATTTGCATTCATACAGTAAGCTTAAAAATTAAATTGTTCAAACCTATGAAACAGTCAAAGACCTCAGGAAAAAATTTCTGCATGATCCTGAGTTTAGGAAATCTTTATCAACTCATAATTGCATCATTGAATTCTAATCGTAGGACGATAAAGATAAAATATTGAAATATTTTGGAGTCTCGAAAGCATCTTTTTTTACGAAGCTGAAAAATAAAATATTAAGGAAAATGACCAATCCTGATAAAGAAACTTCATTTCAAGGCAATATTTTAACGATAGAAAGGGCTCCAGAACCCTCTGACATTTTATGGGAAAACTGTGAACAATAGCAATCTTTGAGGAGAATAAGCTTGATTTATTTAGCTTCGTTTCTAATTGCCGTTTGTAGCAATGCTGTTATCGCTGGAATTCAATACCTTCAGATAGTAAACATAAATAATTCCTCCGAATCTGAGTAATTAGGAATATCAATTACTGCCATGACTTTGACTGTAGCAGTGCTGATGCAGTTAATTAACAAGCTCATCTGGTATTCTTTAACTCAAATGATTAATCTATAAAAAAATCATACCAGAACAGATGCAATAATCTCTCAGATGATAAAATCTTCAGTTATGATGTTGATTAATATTATCGTATTGCCGATAGTAGTCTGTCAGATTCTCTAGCAAGATTTTTATGGAATTAACGGAATTTCTGGGATTGTCTTCAACTACCACTTCTCTGCCATTATAATCAATCTTAATTTAAAACTGTTAGATCCTTTGAACTCTCTCTTTAGGTTCTGCCTGAATGTTAAAGCTATCCGTAATTATATTACTCAAAGGGCACATAAAAATTTAACTATTAAATAAGGATCTTAAAAGATATTTACCATCAAAATTAATTAGATGTATGAATATCCTGAATTTGATATCGGGTAATGCTACGTATATATTATAGCCAACATATTGCAGGCAGCATTTTTCTGTTCACTTCAACCGGTCGTACTTTTATTTATTGTCATTGAAGGCTTATATTTCTACTGGATTTGTAAACTTAATATTTTTTGGAGAAGCAAAATTCCTGAAATGACAGATTTAATTGTGTTTTAGATAGCAGTCAATATGCTTTTATTACTACCTGTTTTCTATGGATTAGGAGGTATCTTCATCAGTTCCATGACTCATAAAATTCATAACTAAAGACCCTTTCTTTTCGTTAGTTATACTTTATCCATTGTTATCGGACTCCTATTTTTCATGGATCCATACGGCATTTTTAAAAAGGTGATTAGTAAAATAGCAGCTAAATTCTGTTGCTTTGATCAAGAAGAACAATTACACACCATTAAAAAGAACTTTAAAATTGAAAAGATTGAAGCTGAAAAAACAAAAAGAATATAAAACTTTTATCACCGAAGCAACTCTCTAAGTTTATTTGGATTTGAAAAGATTATTAAGGGAAATTCAGATTTGCACAACATTTAGGAAGAAATAAAATAATTTTGCCAGAGTTTTGTTAAAAAAAAGATGCAATATGATTAATATATTTACAACGAACAAGATGACATTTCAATTTAAAAGAACAGGGAATCATAAATATCAGCTATACAAAGAATCAAAGGTTAGGATACTCACAACTATTAAGATATCTTCACTGTGTAATAAAAGTATCTGTATCATCCTAAATAAAAACGTGGGAATGATAAAGCCCTTGCTAATTTTTAGAAGAACAAAACAATAAGGTCATCCGTGTCACTGAAATAAATTTAACTGTCATTTTCTCAAATTAATTATCTATGATGTTTTGAATTTCTATTTTTATAAGTTTATCAGCATATTGTTTATATTCAATTAACTAGAGAACAATTGTGAAATATGTACAAGATACCTATTTTATGACTTCCAATCATATAATTTAATAAGGCACTAACAAAAAATCAATCATAAATAAACATTAACAATATCAAGAATTTTACAAAGCTATTTTCTTAAAATGGTGATCGTTCATTCTTGGACCAAAAGGCTTACAGAAAATAGGAGAAGTATTTTATTTTCCTTATATATCCTAACTTTCTAAAATATGAGCATTCATTTTGAATTCAAGACAGTTTTATTATATGCGCACTATTTTTCTCTTCCGGCTGATGTTTCTTTATAATGCCTCGGGCTCAAGGCAGTCATCTTTATTTATTTTGTTAAATAGATCAATTGGGGAAGAAACCCTCTCGATTGACTTTGAAACCTCAATAGGCTCAATTTTTTATTTGATCTTTTGTTCAGATAATTCCCCTATAAAAAATTAATGATTAATTGCTGAAGCAGCTGTTATTCTTTTCTTTGGGTTCCTTTCGAGGAGAGATTTTAGAAGCTTTAAACCTAAGTCAATTAATAATTACATTTTGGTTAAAGTTGTTTGTAAATTGAATCTTGAAAATTAAATCTGCAAATTTTGTTTTAGATTAGAATTTAAGCTATTGATCTGCCTGGAAAGGGTGATTTTCCTAAAATTAGTAAATGGAAGATGACTCCTAAGCTAAACATATCACATGCTTCATTGTATTTCACTGAATTCTCCTTTAAATTTAAAATTTAAGGTGCTGCGTATCCAGGAGTTCCGCATTTGACAAACAGTAATTCCTCTTTATTTGAGTGTTATGCTAGTCCAAAATCTGCAAGAACACATTAATTGGTGTCAGTAGAGCGGAAGAGTATATTTTCCGGCTTCAAATCTCGATGCATTATGTTATGAGAGTGAATTTATATCAGTCCTTCGAGAATGCTTTTCATTATAGTTTTGGCCTCAGTGAGGCTAAATTTTCTTTTTTGTTTGATTCTGTCGAAGAGATCTCCCCCTGTGAGCAGCTCGAAGCATAAATAAATTGAATTTTTAGATTCATAAACTCCATACATTTTCATTAAATTTTTATGGTTCAATTAACGCATTATCTTGATTTCGTTTAGCAAACCTTTTTGGCCAAAATCTTTTTGATATATTGCTTTCTTATTGAAGGCCTTAATTGCAACGGATCGATTATCAACTCTGCTAACGGCCTCATAAACGGTTGCAAAATTTCCCTGACCTAACTCCTTAACCGGCTTAAATATTTAATGAAAGTTAGCTTAATTGATGCTTTTGATGAGGTGTTGTCTCCATAGAAGTAGATCAGTATCGGATCTAAAGTTTGTAAATTCTAAAAAATTTTGATTCTTAATAAACTTGATAGAATAGTATTTATTAAGATCACCTTATTTTCTATTGTTTGAATTAATTGAGGAAAACACCTCAAATTTTAGATCAAAATTCAGTTATATTTTGTAATAACAAACACTTTTGTTAATCTTTATTATGAATTTCTTACCTCATATGTCAAAAGAATACATTCTTAATAAAGAAACGCTTTAACTTTTTTTACAAGAGATTCTGCACACAGGATGTCAATTTCGGAAGAGAAGATGAATGATTTTGGTTTTTAGAGAGGAGACGATAATAATTGGGCGATAGTTTGGTCTTTTAGCATTCGTAGAAGAAATTTAAATATTATAGATTGTTATTATCTAGAGAAGCATATATATTACTCATTATGGTGTCAGTAAATTGATAAGGAGCTGTATTCATACGTATATTGAAGCAAACATTCACAAATATTCAAAATTTAAAGGCGTATCTCGAACTAAAATTTAAACAAATAAATTTGGTTGGAATTAAGAATTCTAATCGTTATTTTAATGCCAGACGATTCACCATGAAATGGATTGATAAATCGAATAAAACAGGGTTCCACATGCTTAATTTATTAAAATAATTGATATTTATTTATCTTTGATGTTACTGAATTAGTATTTAGAATCATAAAATATAATACAAGCTTCTTTTGAAATACCAGGTCCAGATATCGGATAATAATTAAAATTTCAATGGGATATGTTCATTATTATCTCATTTAAGGCAAGAATTGCCAAGACGTCCATCGAAAAAGCATGTCAATATTTTGTAGAGGTTTTTCAGTTTGCTGGCGTTCAAAAGAAAAAGAACCATGTTTTATTAGAATTATTATCAGCATTTCTATTTTTGGTATGAATGTAAAAATTATTGAATTAATATTTTGGTAATGTTAGTGGATAGCATGATAATGACCCGTTTGCTTGGAGAAAAAAATTACGAACTTGGAAAATGATAGGATCTACTTCAAACCCTTTTTACTAACATTTTAAATGATTGCCGACTGCATTCTTTCTTCTAATATTATATTTATAAGTTTCATTATATTCTTATCTTTTTATCGCTTTATTATCACAGTCAAACAAAGCTGAATATTCACTGATGAGTTCCATTTGTTGATTATAGAACGAATTCAGTGTTTTTTTATAAGAATTTCGAATGTATAGTCATAGAACTTTTTATTTTTTTTAGAATATTACATAAGCAAGCATAGTAATTTTAGAAATCATGAAGGATGTTAATAGTTCGTAGTTAAATTTAAATTGGTTTAAAATTGAAAATATATTAAATCTTAGGAATTTTAGTAAAAATCCATTTAGTGTATATTTTGGAAGGACTTCAATTATCATACCAATAATAAAATATATTAAATTATTAAATTAGGCTCAGTAAATAGATGTATTTAAGCGAATTGTTCAAATACCAATAAATAATTTAAATAGTTTCCCTTTAAATGAGGACTTAATGAAAAGTTTATTCCAACTAATATTAAGCTTATCTCCTAAATTTAATCCGCTGCCAATAAAGTAGATAATTTTATAAATATTTAAGATAGTAAATTTCCATTGATTAGATATTATAGATGGGAAATGTACGTCTAATAAACAAAAACTATGATATCATCACCAAATATCAAAAATAAGATTGGCTTTATTGTGATTCATTCCCTAAGTATCAGCTATGGAAAAATAAAAAGACACAACAAATAGCATAGGTGTACCTGCTGCCCAAAATGCCACCAGTTAAAGATCTTAATATCTATTAGTTCAGATCCACGCAATAGGATTTAGTTAAGGCTTACTATATAACAAAGTCATCTGCTCAAAATTTTTGCTCCATAACTTAGCAGGTGCAATTATTAATCTAGCATATTCCAGTCAAATTGTATAATATCAATTTTTTGGATATTCATGAAGCTTTTACTATACTCACTACATCTCTGAGAGCTTTTCATCAAATAGAAATTAATCTAGGAGCAGTGGAACCTCATTAAGAGCTGATAGGAGTTAACAAAATTGGTAAAGTTAAAATATGGTTAAATAAAGATGGAAGCGTTAACGAGCCAATGTAATTTTAAAAAATTTATGAATCAAATTTCTAAAAGGACTTTGCAATAGCTCGGAGAGTTCGCAAAATTTATGAGATAGTTGAGCAGAGGAGTATAAATATATTACTGCCGCCTTATTTTAGAAATTAATTTTTATAAAATAAATTGAAATATGAATCAGCACTGGAGATTCTTAAAAATTACGCAGCACAACATCAAATAAATATCAATATCAATCTAAAATCTCATTTACATACTCAACCAATCAATAAATTATCGTAGGCTTCACAGCACTAATACAGTCATTATAATGTTGAAAATTCTCCATCTAGGCAACAGCTTCATCAAAATCCTGTTGTAATATTTAATTCCTCTGGAAGTTAACGAAGGCATCATTCAAGTCCTGATAATATTTGTATGAAATCTCACATGCTTAATCAGTCTCCTAATAATTTGGTACAAAATCAATTTGTCGCCAAAAAAATAACATTTAGCCATATTTCATCATAAATGTCTCAAGACAGATCTAATGGTAGTAATTCTCCACCCGAATCAAATTACATTTAAAATTATAAAGGATAATAAATTGGTATTTATTCTAATCAAAAGGAGTAATAAATTAATATCAGCAAGCTACTACTTCCAAATGTCAATCACGCCATGAACTAGCTTCATACCGACTCCTCTTATTACACAAACAAGCAATAAGGATCAATTCACAGATTGACTGATCAAACTTAGTCCTCACATAAACTAGGATAATAAACTACCGCCCTTTCTGAAATTAATGTAATTGACAAAACAAATCTCCCTTCTTCTTGGGATTCCAAGTAATATATCATTAAATAAATCTAGGAACATCAATAATAAAGGAGTGAAAATATATTCAAATCATCTAAATCCCTCTAAAAAATCCTTTAAGCTTCCATTTAATTTTCAGATGGCAAGTCTCTGATTGATAAGTTTGCGAGTGTAGTTTCGAAATAAAGTATTTCTGGAAAAATCAGTGAGTAAAACAGTTCAGATATTGAAAATTCATTTATAATTCAAGAAAACATTCAAATTTCTCCTTATTTCACTGAGAGCACTGAGACATACCATCAATTTATCTCATATAAACCCAGTGAGGAAAATATTGAGATGGAAAAGATAGGGATGCAGTCCATTCAGATCCTAAAGACTGATTTAAAATACGAAGAGGACGCAGTAAAGAAGAAGGATTTTTATAAATCAAACTCATGCTAGCTCGAGATAAATTTACAAAATAATCCTCTCGAAGATTTGACTATTAAAAATAGCCGCAATGATAAAAGTAATAAGCAAAATATTGTTTCAACTCATCATAAGCATCGTCAATAGCTCTTGAATAAAAGATAGGATGAACCGAAAAAATAAAAGGAACTAGATAATTTTAATAAAAACGGTAAAATTTCAGCTTCAAGAGAAGATGCTTAACGGGAGGAAAGATCTTTAATCTTTTAAAAGCTAAGTGACTCATAAATTTAAAACTATATTAGAAAAAAATATTTGACTAAAATAAAATAAAAAGGGAACTAAGGCATTGATGCAAAATTATCTTAAACAGAGAAAAAGTCAAATGGTAATTAGTAAAGATAGCAAAATTACAAGGAAATAAGTTCGAAATATTTACAGAAAAACATTAAACTGTCAGTTTAATGAACTCTCAGTTAAAACATTACTTTCCAATTCATGAATGATTTCATCAATCTATTCTGACATTACTTTATAAATGTTTAAAATACTAATACTACTATTTTTCTTTTAATTTTTAATAGTAAATACAATGAAGCAAAACTATTTTTGCCCTGTTTATACGGTAACTACAAACCAGAGTAAGTCTCTGCCACAAGCAGTCCTTTAACAGCCCAACTCATCTTTAAAAATGCCGTATGCTATTAATGATTCTATGGAGTTCACTTCCGAGGATATTGACAAAATAATTGAGAATATAATAAAGAAAGGGAATAAATTCACCTATCTTATAAAAGCGTTAACTCTCTAAGAAAAACATCAGCTTGAATCAAGAATTTATCGAAGCTCATTTATTGTACTTTTGCCTTTATTTAGAAGGTGATTATTAGAAGAACTGTGGCCAAGATGGGCGATGAGAGAAGGTTAGGGAAAGGACTCAAAGGATTTTCCAAACTATTGCTCGAAGAAATATAAAATGGGGCTTGGCAAATCATTTTACTATAGTTTTCTCTAATTCAAAAATAAGCTTAATAAAGAAATCAAATATAAAATATAAAGCAACTTCTATCTCCTATAAGCAATGAAAGCAAGATATGATTTATTTTATTGATACATTAATAATCCAATTTTAGTATTCAATTGTAATTTATGTTTGAATTATATTCAATGGAAAATAAAGGAAAGTCCAAGTAATGACAAGGATAACTTAAAATAACATTCGAATTGTGAGTGCTTTAAAACAGCAAATAATAACAAAAAACAATTACGAAATAACTCATTCATTGGCAGGTCACTTGAGAAAATTGTTTTTTAAGTCAGTAGCATTGCTCTTTGTAAATAAATGATGTTTAAATATAGCCTTCATGTAGCACAAGACCTTAATGACGTATAAATAATATCCTTCTTATTTTGAGTTGGCCCTTTCTTTTTTATATTAACTAAATGGGTAATTTACCTTGCTGTAATTAAGAGCAGCATTAGCCTCGCCCCTAATTAAAATTTTCGAGAAAGAGACTTCCGGGCTCTTAGAAGAAACTGACAAAGCACGTGAGTTTTACTGAGCAGGTCACAACTCTAAAAACCATTCCGTAGGAAAAATAATCAGTCAAAAAAATTTCAGATCAGGAGATAATGAAGGCAAATGATCAAAAAACAGGAAGAGGGCCTTAAAACTATCAGAGTATTAAGTATCTTGGAAAGGGTTCATTTGGATGCGTAGTGGTTGCAGAATAAAAATAAACTCAGCAGCGTTATGCCATGAAGATAATTGACAAGTCCAAGATAAAAGAGAACAATGTCTTGCAATGTGAAATTATCAAACAAATGGGAAATCATAATTTTTTCGCAAGCATCAAGGAGACATTTCAGAATGCCAGCAATGTTTACATTATCATGGAATACTTTCCAATGGGAGATCTCTACTTCTATTTGAGGAAAAAATAGATTAGTTTCAGTGAAGACATCATTAGGAATATACTCGCTGAAATTATTGTAGGCTTGAATTACCTCCATCTAAATGGCATTGTTTATCGAGAACTCAAACCTGAAAATCTGCTTGTTACGAATTAAGGGCATATTAAGCTGACAGACTATGGCTTTTCGAAAATTATTGATAATAAGCCATTCATATCTACCTTCATTGGAACTTTAGAATATATGGCACCTGAAGCTCTCAAAAATGAGTTTGGGCAGAAGGCTGATATTTGGGGCATTGGCGTATTAATGTACTAGCTCATGTTTAAGGAGAATCCTCTCGCAAGCGAGGGGAATTGTGAAATAGACTAAGTGATGAGTTTTGAAGATAAAATATAGAAAAATATTATTTTCTAAAAGGTAAATTCAAAGATCGGTCATATGAGTTTATAATTTAGGGATTTGCTGTTGAAAATATTATAGAGAAATCCGTAACAAAGAATTGGGCTTAATTAGATGAGAGCCCATGATTTTTTTAAGTCTACAATTTGGTAATAGGTTTAGAAGAGAACAAATTAGCCCCCATTAAAGGAATTAATATAAAAGCACGACTATATAAAATTCAGAGACCCCACGCTATAACCAAGCATCCGAAGAATGGTGACGAAGCACAATTCCTTTTGTGAGAAGTATTAAATAAATCTTTACTAATTTCGAAATTCCCATTGATATAATTCAACTACTCTCTAACATTATTATGTATATCCTATAACAATAATAGAATTATCAATATGTGAGATAATTTACTGGGTCCTTCTCCAGACGGTTTTGCATTTGGTATTTATGATCATAGTTTAAAGTTAAACTTTTTTATATTCATTTTATCTTTCAGTACATAAATAAATAGTATCGCCATGGGAAACAACTCCAATAAAAACGAAGGAGAAAATCGCATTGAACACTAAAAATTTGGATTAGTCAAACTCGAAATATTACCAACATCTGGTCTAAAAACTGATCCAACCGATGAAGAGGAAGAATAGGAAGAGGATCACTATTTCATGCATATCTCTCGAACTATTTAGTCTGAAACAATATATAAAGATTGGGTTAAAGCTATGAAGTAGATCAAAGATTCATAAATCAAATAAATTCTGCTCCTCCCATAAAAATACCACTTCTAGTCAATTGGACTTTGCGGGTCTAGAGGCATTGCGGTAGTATACATAAATATTATGCAGTTGACTTACACATACTATTAATTTGTCCTAACCACTGAGATCCGTAGCCGAAACATGCTAAAAAAAGATTTCACTGAAACTGAAATTTGGTACTTACTCTATAACATTTTGAGGTTGAGCAACAAATTCGAGCAGATGAAGCGTAAGATAGGTAATGTTCACCCGGGCAATGTCCTGATTAATTAAAGCGGGCAAATTAATATCATTAGTACTTGTTCCTTGCCCGGTGAACTTAGTAATTACGATTTATTAGTGGAATAACAGAATTAGAAAAAGATAATTGTATATTTGGCTCCAGAGGAAATTAACAATAACCTCATATTAAAAGGGACATATCCTTCTAATATTGATCCCTGCTTGGCTGAAGTCTTCAGCATTGGATTAACTATCCTTTCCAGCGGAACACTCTAAGACTGTGATTCAGTGTATCGCCGCAATCCCTATGAAATACGCAGAGATCGCCTCAGCACTATACTTAAGATATTTCAATAAAAGTACAGTGATTTTCTTTTTCAAACGGTAGCTAGTATGCTAACAATAAACCCTCACGATCGTAGAAAATCAAGTGAACTTTATCAAATGCTCAGCTAATATAAGCAACAGATAATGGATTTGTAGCCTTTTTAGGTCCAAAAATATAGAGCTCCTTCGATGGTAAACAGCCCTAACGCAACTTACTAGTAAACTCAGATTAATTATGGATGGCCTATATTTTAAGGGCAACCTCAATTCCATAATACTCAACAGCCCCAAAGATATTATCACTTACCTTCCTCAGGTGAGCGAGGCTAACCATATAACTAAGGAACAATACCGGCTTTTAATAGACCTTTTCTATGATTACTAGTTTTTCTATATTTAGCTTCATATAAGAAATACCCTTTTATTATATTTTACTAACAAAATAGAGATGAACCCTAAAATAGTGATGATGCTCGCAAAGCAGGCGCAAGAGTGCCAAAAAAAAACTCCCACGGGTACTTATTGATCGATCGAGATAGGCATCAAGATGATTATAAATGAAGCAGACATAACAGACATCCAAGCAGAAATCGAAGGTCCAATAGGCACTCCTTACGAAGGCGGCATTTTCAGGTGTAAGTTAGCGGTCGAGAACGATTTCCCTAACAATCCGCCAAAAGGTATTGTTCTTGTTGATGCAGGCTATTTCATTACCAAGATATTCCATCCTAATGTTTCGGAAAAAGGAGAGATATGTGTGAACACTCTCAAGAAGGATTGGAACCCTGCCGCATGGTCCATTTATAACATACTTGAAGTTGTTAAATGCTTACTTATCGTCCCTTTTCCATAAAGTGCTTTGAACTAACAAGCAGGAAAACTTTTCATGGAAAACTACTAGTAGTATGCTAAACATGCACGACTACTGACTGAACTTTATGCAACTCCAAAATAACTTAAATCATTATAGAATGTAATTTTGTTTTGAGTTCAGAACGCTCAAAAGGGTAAAGTCGAGACTTCCGAGTAAGAAAAGCCAGAGTTAGTGCCTGTGCTCGTCAAAAAGGAAAACGAAAACAAGAAAAAGTGGATGAAGAGAATTTGATTTAGTTGATCTGCCTCTAAATTATAATTCTATTTATTTTATAAATCATCTCTTGGGTTAGTTATTAAAGGTTTAGGATAAAATTTATTCTTTTTCAAGAATAAGCCTCAAAAAAATAGGACTTTATTTTAGTTTTGCTTAAATTGTTATGTCGTTGAACCCATTGCGGATGAATAGTTCGCTTGGGAATGAGATTATTATTATAATTCTGATATTGCAATGCAAGCCAAGCCAATAACTGCTTTGGTTCGCCTCCTCTTTAACTGTGTCATCATCATCGCTGTTTTTTACAACGACAGCTTGATGGAATTAATCTGCGGCCCCTTCACACTCTCCCCCTCCTCACGTGTGCATCTCTTAAGATTTATCATCTTGGTAGAGGTGATTCGTATCTTCTACTTTCTATTCGCGAATCTGTTGGAAAAGCTACCCGCTATCCATTTTGTGAAATCACTGTGCAGCGTCAAATATATTATACTGTTGCTCCTCAAGGGTATACTTATATTCGAGGAGACTCATCGCAAAAAATACTACTTGCATACACTGCTTCTCTAATTTAGTATCATCATCGTAGCGGTGATTCTGGATTGCTTTCGGAAAGAAAATGTATACCTCATTTTATTTTAGATCACATAGGCTGGGGAATTACTTGTTATAGAGGGATTGCATAGATTGGCCCTCGTCTATTAACTCACGCAAACCTTTTGCCCTAACCTTATCCTTTACTACTCGATAACTAATTTCATCGTATTCATTGTTGCCCAAATCTAAGCGCAGTATAAGTATAAGCTCAGCTAATCCCTCTACGTCAAAAACGATATTTATAGATTTCTATTTATGTCGCTGATGTTCTTCGGAATGGTATCTGTGGCTCAATTATCATCATACGGTTTCAAAATGCTGGTGATGTTTCTGGCGACATTAAAATTCTATTGGTCGGCTATAAAAAGCTACAACTAAAACAGCTTTGGATCTGCTTTAAAGAATCTTATAATAGTTGCTCTTATATTTTCTGTTTTAGAGATGCTGTTCATCAAATTACCATACGATACGATTATCTTTACTCAGGAAGAAACTGGTGTACTTTGATTGATGTATATAAAGTGCCTTGAAACTAATATCTTTCGATTTTTTATACCTTCTATCAGTCATAAATTTATAATACAATGCATAATAATAACTATAATGAAGCCACCGACGGAGAGATCAAAGACACACGATGGCATCCCAATCGTTCATATATTCAACTCGCCAATGGAATTGTTATCGATAGCTGCTTCCCCGGAGGAAATATTGCTAATGCTACCATTATATGTAACTCCCCTCTCACCATCGAACTTGAAGGTAACACAGATATTAGTCTTGACAGCTCTGCAAAATATTGGTTGTATTTCCATGTCCGAGGATTTAAGAAAGACCGACCCATCAAATTTGTGCTCAAGAACGCTAATCATCTGCGTAAATTCTACGGCCAGCCCAGGTACCGACCGTTCTTGGTGTATAAATAAGACGATGATTAATGGCGAGCAATGTCTACTCCTCTTGATATGATTGTACTCTTCTAACAATAAAGATTTTATAGAACGGACAATTCCAAGGGTCATGCACCTTCTTGTCATAAAAATGTTTGAAAGATCGCAAATCAAATAAATCTACAAATGATCTGTATCTCATTCGCGAGGAAAAGATAACAACAACCACCATTGGAACTGATGAAAATACCCATGGAAATTGTTATTTTGCTATCTACTATCCCTACAGCTATTAAGATCTTAATTCTTTTCTTTTAAGTGCGAGATTAAAGTTTTAAAATAACGAGCCAACTGATAAAAGTCCAATCTAAAATAAGGCTTACTTTCACGAGGAAACAATCGCGTATACGTTTGAACATCGCAAAGTCTCACTTGTTACGATTACCTCTTTCTCCAACGTCGAGTCTTTTTCGGAGAGAGAGCCTGTGATAAGCTAATAAATTTTTCCTCACGCCAAAGATAGACCTTTTAAGTAACAAAAATTCTATTTAGGCTAAAAAATAATCCGGTCATACTCTTTACAGCTAGAGTACATCCTTCGGAAACCTCATCATCCTTCTTTATCGAAGGAGTTATTCAGTTTTTACTCAGTTAAAACAAAACTGCTTCGATTCTTCGGGAAATGTTTATCTTTCAAATAATTCCAATGCTAAACCCGGATGGTGTTGAGCATGGAAATTTCCGATTTGATCATTAAATGCGAAACCTCAATAGATATTATGGACAGTCCTCTATCTAAAAAACGTATTGCCAACCTAACTTAGGCCATCTATTCGAGCAGCTGAACTTCTAATAGATTATTACAAAAACCGCAATAATAATCAAAATGAATAAACCAAATTTGATGAGTAATCGAACTGCAGATTGTTGATGTATACAGATGTGCATGGTCACAGTTCTGCCCTTCCGAGTTTTATCTATGGAAATCACACATAAAAACTTGAGCACGTAATATAAAATAGAATGTTTTGCAAATTGTTGTAAAGTAACTTTGTTTCTAATGGATTCAGCCGAGCCCAATCTTAGTTTTCCAAAAAGAATATGAGCTTACAATAAAAATATGACTAATTTTCCAAGTTGTGTTCAGGGAGAGTATTTGCAGGGAGGATGGATAAGCCTGATCTTAGCATTTTTCATTCTTATACATTGGAAATTTTGCCATATTGGTAAGTCTATCCTCGACGAAAGCAATAACAAAAAAACTAAAAGATATCTTCCCCTGATTATGCAAGACTCCTTGGTAAGACCTTTCTGATTAGCATCTTGGATTTACTGGACCTCAATCCTTAATCTAAATTCACTGATTTATAAATGGATAAAATGCGTAAGCTAATCACGAAATAATGTCTTTTGGATCAATCTCGTCGATTATTGCTTTTTAAAAAAAGCTAAAACGTTATTTAGAAATCATCATATTCTGAATTGGGTAAGCTAAAGCTCATAGATCGATAGTATCTCTTTTATAATGAGTATGTTCAAAGATGGTTTAGTCATTAGGTATTCTTAGACCATTTTTTTAGCAATTTAACTCTACTTCGAGAAGGAAAATTCTATAAATTTTATAATAAGATAGCGAAGTTGTTGTAGATACCTCTTCCAAGCAATATTTGTTCTTCTCCTCGAAAATTTTAGAGGATTGAAAGGATGAAGCAATGCTAATCCGAGCATAAAAACTAAACTAAGCCTATTTAGAGTGAAATCTATTTAAGTCATGAGAAGAGCCAAACTTCGATTGTTAAAGAAGAGAAGATATTCTCTACAGAGTAGAGGATCTTGTTTGTATGCAGGACCAACAAACAAAAGCCTAAAATGGAAACAAAAGTTAACAAGCAAACAATTTAACTGCAAAGTGATTTCATCAGTTTTGTTAGCAAATAAAAGAAGACAATAAAAAAATAGTGCCACTTCAATAATATAGATAAGAAATAGAGAGAATCGAAAAAAAATATAATTCGGTGTCACACCAATAATGAATCTACTGATAGATATTAACAAGAGATTCTCCTGAAAATAAACAGCAACTCAAAGCAGAACAATTTAATGAAAAAGCCTGTCTTTGAAATCAGAGCGAAAGAAATGATGTCAAGATAAAGGAATATTAATAGAATTCAAACTTAAACTATCTCCTCAGAACCTGGTCATCAGGAGTCTACTAATGATAAGCTAAATCCACTGCAATCTTCTCATTGTCTAAAGCCCACTATAGCAAATCATGAAATAAGTGGCACTGCCAAAGAGGTTTAAACTTCAACTCTCCATAGACCTTCTTTTATGTAAGAATTCATGATGAAAATTAGAGCGGAAAGGTAATCCATAAACCTAAATGCCTATAAAAACTGTAATCGCTAATAACTTAAAATAAAATCTTTTAAATTGAACTCCGTCAAAAACCACGTCTAGTAAGAAGAAAAAAACATGGGTTTACCAGTGCTTAGAAAAAATAAAATTTTCACTGTTGCCAAGTAGGCCACTATGAGTCCTGATTATATGCAAGGAAGAGGATATGAATCAATTACTCAGCATAGAAAAAGAATGCTCACAGAACAATAATTTCACTTGGATTAAGTAATTTTGAAAACAAAAAACATGGTAACTGCGCATAAGAAATAAGAAATAATTCGAGACCAAATCATAAAGAAATCGCAAAGGACCAGTGAGTATAAATGTGGTTGAACTCACTCATTTTTATTAATAATAATGGTAATAAATGTCAGTTGATTACAAATGTATATTCCAAATATATTACTTTTCTGTTGTATATTGAAAATCTTTCTACCAATAGTTGTTATAGTAAGGGGCAAATTAAATTATTTACCTCATCAGGAGGAGGTGTATCATTTCTTGACTAAAGATATTTAAAACAAATGTAATGTATAACTCATACAATGTTATCAATTGCATTCTTCATTATTGTCAGCATTATTGAGCAAGCCTAAGCTCAAGAATACTATGGCCTTATTGTTCATAGCAAGCCAATACCTATGTATTCTTCTTCGGAAATTAACAGCGCATTTGATTACCCTTAAACCATTTTTGATTGTTCTGAGCACATGTTCTCTTTTTATCAGACCCCTTTACAATATCAGCAAAATGATGCATACCAATTATAAATCGATGGTAATTCAAACCTTCTCTCAATCAAAATAACAACTTAATTTGGTAATTTCAACCCAACCCTTAGCTCAAATGCCTGTAGCTAAAATCATTGCTCAATACAAATATATAACAACTGTCCTGTAAAATTATCCAATGATAATTATTTCGACATTCTTCATCTCCAAATCAGCCCAATCGGTACTTTTTCTTACAGTGTTGACTGCAACATTGACTTTAATCGAACCTAACTTTAATGGGGTATGCTTATCATTATTATCATATCCACAATTATCTTATCATTATCGACCTTATTCTCTAGATTTAACTCGTTTAATGGTGGTGGGCTGACTTTCAACATTTGGTGGATTCTATTAGTCTCAAGTTCAGTTTTATTTATTGGCTTGATGAGCATTCTTTTGCCAGATATATCAACCATTATAATGGATGTTGTCAGCTGGATTTCGACTATTGTTTGCTGTTCAATTGTTTTCATTGAGATTCTCTACTTCTCTATTAAGAAAAATTTCATGAGGAAATAGTTTTATTTATTTAAATTAGGAATTAGAATGGTGGACATCATTGGAGTGTTGTTAAGTGTACCAGTTGCCTTTGCTTGGTGGATGACAAATAAAAATTGGATTATCTCTGATTTTATTTCCATATGTATCATCGTGAGCATCATAAAAATATTTAAGCTGATTTCTTATAAGATGGCACTGGTTGCTTATATCGTCATGATTGTTCTCTACTCAATTGGCAATATAGTGGTGGCAGTGGTATTTCAGCAGTCTTTCAATTCATATATGCTCTTTCAGATCAATAATCCCTATTAATTTCAGATTCCTCTCATAACTCCTATATTTAATGCCAAATGTGTTTGGGTGTCTATTACCACTATTTCCTTTCCAGGATTATTCGTTTCTTTTCTATATAGATTTGATAAATCACGTAATACTCACATATACTATGTCTCCGCGATAATATCATACTTTAGTGGATCAGTAATTTGGTGGATAGCCAATACACTCAGTTACTATCCGCTTCCTTTTGATGCTTTTTGCGAGCCAGTCATGATGATTTTCTTGAGTCTATTTGCATTTAAACGTAAATAACTAAGAACTCTTTGGTAAGGAAAATTCTATGATTAATAATATCTCCACAAGAAGGAAATCGAATAGTTGGGTACTAGAACTCTAGTCGAAAGACCATCCGTTGATATTTTTAAAGGAGATATGACAAAAGATCTATTTTTATGCATCAACGAAGATAGTGAATTGAGACCAAGCGAGAGTGTTTAAGACAAATAACATAAAATTGATAATGATATGCTATGAATATTTTTAGAGAGGTGTATTTTCAATTAAATGTAATCACTATTTAAACGATTATAAATATCACAAAAAATGAGTTTCTCCTTTGCAAAATTCGTAAGTCCTTAATATAAAATTCGTAAGTTCTAAAAGTATAAAACTATTAAAATTTTCAATGAATATTCAGAGCTAATATTAATATAAAAAGCTATCATTAAATATAATTTAGAGTTATTTGTGGAAATTTTATTATGCGCAAGGAATAGATTGAACTCATCGAGAACATTCAAAATATTTAGCAGAATCAGGGACTATTATTGGAAAAACCAAAAACTTCACAGCAAAAGTTTTTGCACTTGTATGGACAGAGATACATGATATTAAGGGAGATGTTTCACAAAAATATTGATTAAGTACTTACCTACCTACCGAGTACATTCGCAAATTTAGCACTCAAAATCGCCTACATGTGTCTCTGTTTGTAAAATCGTATTGAGGTCTCACTTGATAATTATCCCATCTTGAGAATGCTTACTAATTGGGCAGATACATTTCCGACTATTGTAGCTCAAAAACAATTTAACATCATTGATACTGTGATGCAAAAGTAATAAATACAGATTTTGAGTGCCTTCGAAGAATACATCACTTATATTGATTTGATAGGCGCCGATTTGATGAAAATGTTAAACAGATAATTAAAAAATGAAAATATCACAAAGGCGAATTCCAGAAATGCTGTTGATAACCTTGCTGTCAGTTATTTTGATGCTTAAGATCTGCTGAAATTTGTTAATTTGTCTCTTCCAAAGATCCTTTTCAACATCTTACTGCCCAACGAGATGATCCCTACTTAATATCAAAAATAATTCCTCACATTTGAATGTCTGTACAAGAATTCCTCGCTTTAGTACTTCATACGGACACGATAGTCCTATGCGATGGTAATAAAAACCCTAATTGAAATAATGCTTACGATGGATTTAAAACCGAGTCAAGAAAAGATCTTGATGGATATTGTCTTTCGCTATTTCTATGCCTTTCATCATGATAAAAAATACAATGCGACTGATATCTTTATGCGCACTTACAATAAACTGAGTGAATCAGTTCGTTTCGCATTGACTGATGAGTTTATTCTCTTTCTTAGGATTAGTCGCAAGATAGGTAAATCAAAATTTATTGATTTTCTTATTTAGAAATCACAATGGTTCAAGCAAATAACACAGTTTATTAATGAAAAACCAATTGGATATAAAAAGGATATGCTAACTCCTTTCAATTCTCTTAATTTATCTGAAGATATCATTATTGAAACAGGCAAAACAGAGATGAGATACTTTTAAGTTCTAGAAGACTATTCTCTGTTCTATTTTCGGATGGAGATGATGAGTTTAGACATAACTATTAAACTATGGTACTTTGGGGAGATAGATTGCCCCAAGAATACGAAGATAATGCTGGCCTAAAAAGTAAAAGTATCAGGATTGTTTGCAAATAATTTGATGGCTGCCAAAAGAGGAATATACGCTTTTGAATTCGACAATAGTTACAGTTGGATGAAGAGCAAAACTGTTAAGTACCAAATTATTGTCCTTTCACCAATAGAGGTTCAGTCCATCGTAAAGTATCCTTGGATTAATGCGTACTATAACAATATAGTAATGAATCAAATGGGTAATAAAGATAAAATTTGGACTATTAAAAAAGCACCGCTGAATAAAGACTAAAAATAGAAGGAGACTGTCAACATCATCAGGAATGGAGAGTATTATTGTATGAAAATGGTGAAAAACAATAAATTATTAGAATACGAAACTGAAAATGAGAATAGACTTCTACAAAAGATTAATATAATTTCAGAGGACTCTGTGATTCAGTGGATGATCGATGGGCAAGTACTTTTTAAATTATTCAGCTTATTCAAGATCTGAGAACAGTTCAAGAATATATCTTGAAAAACAAACAGGCCAAATAAGTCAAAATATTAGAAAATAACTCCTAAGTTAAGAAAAAATAAAACCATTTCCAAGAAAAATAGTTAACTTTAAAATCAGGTTGATTTGTGTAGAAAAAATATTCTTATTCTCTTAGTTATTTTATTGGAAACATTAACTAATAAAACAAACAACATCATCCTCATTTTTTTAGAAGTTGGTTTAAAAATATTACTAGTCCAATTCCTATTGAGACTTTAGAGATTAATTTACCTAGGCGAGTTCCTATTTTTGTCTCTGCCTTTTATCGTGGATAAAACAATCGCTGCAACAGCCTATATCCAAAATGTATTACTTTCCAATCATGTAGCTAATTCCTACCCCTAATCCATAGTTTGTATTAACAGCACCGGAGCATAAGACCGAGAGCGTAGCGATACTGATTTATTACAGGTAGTCCTGATGAAGTTTTTGCATTGTATTAAACTAATACCAATCGCTGCATCTATAAATTTTTACCCGTATGAGAGTGCCTTCGCATAAATGTTATTGCCAGAGTCGGGATAACCCATATATTGAATTTATTCATTGAGCTCATTTTTATGAAGTGTTCCGAAATGTTTTTGCATAAACTCAACGTTGTATATCTTTTTACGAATCAGAGAGATTTATCGACTGATGTACCACAGTTGAACATTCATTCCTACGACCACCGCAAATACCTTTGAAAAATCCTTTGAAATGGCAAAACTTTCAAAGTTCATCAAATTATGAAATTAAAATATGGATCAATTAAAGCTATAAAATGAATTGAATCAAATATCATTCGGCTCGGCTATGTTTGTTAATCACATATTTTTTCAAATTGCCAGCAAGATAGCAATGCTACTGATCTATGCCATTAATCAATAGTGTATTGAGATTTATTGCGATTTTCTGATTTTGATGCTTATTATTCGTCTTTTATCTGCTAAACCTCTTCTCAGAAATATCCGGCTTAAAATGATCATCATTCTTTCGTGGTTATTTCTGTTGTCTAACTCCAGTTTTATCGCCTTCATACTTTAGGGTGTAGTTGTCCATCAAATGTTAAAACTTATTATCAGGAGTATTGTTCCCAACAAAATGGTGAGATTACCTTTTGAAAATATTTTATTTTTGTTTTGTCACTTCCTAATTTTTAGTTGAAGAAAAATTGACAATATCTTTTTGCTCTTAAAAGGAAATTACCTTCTAAGATTTATTTTCACTCTCAACACACTTTATACTTTGCTTTGAGTCGTATTTCCTGACTGCGATCTGTTTGCGACTGAAATCGGGAGTAGTGGAAACAATGACTTTTTTTACTTTAGATTTGGCAATTGACTGCACTTTTGCTGGTTATTACTTTTTTATTATCTTTTTTCCTCCCATAGAAATTTGAAAAATGTCCTCAGAAAAATCAATAAATTATTTGTATGGATCAATATCTTTTGTGGTGGGGTAGATTCTTTCAAAACGACCAATGTGCTTCATTTCATATTTCAGTTTTTTATCAATTATTTACTGCTGCTTTTATAGCCTCTCTTGAAGTGATAGCTTAATCTTCTTGCCGGTCATAACTCTCTGCTGGCAGGCCTATTTTTGTCCTTTGATGCTTTCAATTTTATTCTTTTAACTTATGTTCATAATGACTAAGGCATCCTTGATACAGTTAAATTTAATAAATTGATCCAGAGGTGTGTCCGTCGTAAAACTTGGAGTATGATTTATTTCAATGATAATAGGCTCGGCTTTGTCATTAAGCATAACATCGAAACCAAGCAATTAGAAACACATATTCGCAGCATAACTCTCAGGCTGGCAGGATTTGTAGCTATTCTTTAAATGAGGCAATCCTGAAATCATTGTTTTAACAATACAATCTTTTATCTTTAGTTGTAGTTGTTCCACATCCACTCCCTGATTTTTCAACAGCTCGTAGACTGATGTAAGGGATCTCTTATGACCAATTGACATATCTTTTTATGATTCATTGAAAACAAATTTGGGACTATCCTTATTTATCGCGTAGTTAGTTAAGTGCATACAAACTTAATCCATGTTATCTCTACTCGGGGCTTCATATTTTTATGTCGCAAAGCGAACTAGACCCTATTCATAAATATAAAGGGTTAAAGGGTCAGCGCTTGCGATAAGGACATAGACCCTAAAATCAAATTTTAGCCCTTCGATAAGATATGGTCTATGAAGATATCGCTGGACAACGCAATGAGCACTGGGGTCTATATCCTAAATTTTTCTGGTTAAAAATATCCCCTTTCCCTGCGATAAGCATTAAGGTTTGACAATATATGTGCGAGCTTTTCCTTTTTTCGTTGTATCAAAGTATGTTTTTAGTTCATGATACTATACTGGCAACATCCAAGTCATGGGGAAAAAATTGTATTCTGATGGAAATTGTTTTTTCATTTTCATTAATCCCCTCCCTAACAAATTCTTTCGTGAGAGATTGTACATTCCAGGAAAGTGATTAATTTTTTGATGAAGTTCCATTTTGGTTAACGTTTATGGTTGCACGGCGTTATCAGTCCAGCAAATATCCCAATCGAGGGTGTCAGAAGCTGTTTGAAGTTTCCATCCAAAATGTTTGGCGACTTTAGTAACGACGGAATATTGGCAATCTTTATAAAATAATGCAAACCTGAGATATTGATGACTATTCTGTTTTTATTGTTCGTTTTCATACGCTTTTCGCTCTTCTTCTCCGCCAAAGCAGTCTTTTCTTCCAATGATGATTCGGCATCGGATTATTATTCTTTCGAAATGTCCATATTATACAGTTAAATATTATACTATCGAAACTACTCTCAATTTTTTATAGATAAGAAGAGAAAAATGTAAATACAGAAAATAATAATAATAACAATAATAATTAAATTCATTGAGATGATAGAGATTTAGAAAAAATTAATTCACTACAAATTTTAATGACTAGCATCTCTCCGAGAAGAAAGCACATTATTTGACTCTTATAATAGACTGGGAACGTTTCTTGGAGTTTTAAATTTTTCACTCATTACTTGATTTTCGGTATGCTATTTTTTCGCAAAATTATAATTTTTATTTTTTATTTTTGATTAACGAGATATTTTGCGAAAATTAACTTTGCTATTTTTATATTTAGCTAATTCGTCCATACCAAAAGCACGAAATATTGTTTTGATTGGAAGGAAATGCTCTTTATTTGCGTCTTTTTATAGCGGTTTCGACTGAGTTTTATGCAAATATTCCTTATATTTATTCACCTTCCGATCTAGCATTAATTTCAGATTTACTTTATAACTAGTTATTAGTGAACCGATTTATTAATGATTTCAATAGGAATGAAATGGTCTCTAATACAACTATAAGAACAGCAGTCACAAAAATTTTAAATGAGAGAATACTGTCCTTTGTGGTTTCAGAGAGAAATATTTAAAGCAGGTTTGAAAGATCATATTCTAGAAATTTATAGCTAAAGCAAATCATCCACGAATTAACTATTATGCATAGATGGAGAATATTTTAAAATAAACTTTAAACACTGATTAAATCTTACCTTCTTGGAATTGGCCTTCTTCCAACCTTTAAAATCTCAATTCTCTTCAACATATATTCCAGATAGAGCGCTCCAAAAGCTAAGACAGAGCAAAAAGGAAATATGGTTGAAAAAATGCAAACAAAATAGAGAGATAGACCTTCCTCCTTTAGATCGAATCTAATTTATTTCTTTTGATATTATTTCCTAACGAAACCAAGCAAAAAATTAAGTTTATCATGGTACGTTTTATATTTAACATCATTATGGAGTAATTTCTTTTGAGAGTTCATGGCTTAGTAGCAATAATAATAAATGATGTTAATTAATTTGAAGGAGATGAATAGAAAAATAATAGCGTATCTTGAATAGATGTAATTCACAAATTAGTCTATGCACTATGCAGCATAACAACTCGTCCCATTAAATGGTTCAATTAGCATAAAAAATAAAGGTCCAACCAGTTCTATTCCAAAAGTGAAAATGTAGCTAAAAAGTCTGACTTATGATTAATGTTATTTCTTTTCTGGATAATTATTTATACCCACTATTTTAATAATCAAAGGATGGAGTATTTTTTAATAGAAAATGAAATTTGAAATAAAAAAAATTCCATAAAAGATAAAGTGAGGTAATATTATAAAGATAGTACCTGTTGAAGGTAAAGTTGAATATTTTGCAACAATAAGCATTCTAATTCCATAAAAACAAAATCCTTAGCAAACAAGAAGCGCAATCATCCCAAGATAGGACAACAAGTTAATCAATTTATTGGTGATACCCTTTTCATATTCATAAGTATTTGACTTGTCAGTGGTGCAATTACGAAAGAATGGACCTTTGTACTATCCTCTAAAGCTATTATTTATCTATTATTAACAGTAATTCTTGAAAAATTATTTTTATTTCCTTTTCCAAGTCACGATAAAAATAGTAAGGCTTATAACGATGAAGGTAATCTCAAGGAGACTGAATCTATAAGTTGAGGATTCACCTTGAAAGAAATAGATAATTATAAACTCACCCCCGATAGAAAAAGGAAGTAGGATAGCGAAAAATGTAATAAGACTTATCTTTAACATAATTTAGAAGGCGAATTTTTAGCCTAAATAATCCCTAATGGTTCGTATAGATGAAGTAAAAGGAATAAACATATGCCATTCGTTTGTCAAAAATTTTCCATTGAGTCCACCTCCAATTGGGTTTCCTTTACCTTTTTAATTTTCGCATTCAAAAGTGATTTATCCCTACCTTTCGAAATCATTATTTATTGCAAAAAATTACACTCCTATTTTTTTTAGATTCTAAATCTTAAAGTATTCTCCCAAGCACAGATATGCAAGTTTGATCTTTTCCATTCTATTGAAAAGGCATAAATTTCCATAGGGAGAATCTATTACAGATTTGTAAGTTAGGATATGTCTTAGTTTTTAAAAACATGGTCTATTTTTAGAGAGTAACCGAAAGGGAAAGAAGCTTTCATCATATTAATAGGAGGGATAATTATACTTTTTATTAAGTCTAATTATGGCATCAAACACAAGCGCTTTCTTTTTCATTGCTTATAATAAAAGATAGCAGCCTTAATTTATTTTACTTCTATTACAGGCAAAGATATATTGTTTTTCTGCTTGTGTTACTAGCCTCTCTGTATCTTTAAAGATCAAGTCTATCTATATTTATTCTTCTTGGCAATATTTCTTAAATTTATATACTTACTCATCCTCTAGAATTGCCTAATCATAAATTTGTTGCGAAGGATTTAGTTATTTTAATTTCAAACGCCGATGAGTAGCTATTTGCTTGTGGTTAAATTAATTATAGCCTTATAAATTACTGTTATATTTTAGAGGTCTTTCCGAAGAGTCTACTGGGTCATTGATACAAAAATCAATTTGAGTCATGTCAACTTACTTTTGAATTTTATATTTATCTGCTAGTTTCATTAAATTTAACATGTTCTGCGAAATTAGAAAAAATACTATCTTTTTATTTGAGCCGTCATTTTGTTCTTAATCAAATAGATATGTTTTTACATGAAACCCGCATATCTGTTGAAGTATTATTGTTATCATGTTATACTGCAGAGTAAAAGTATCCATCTCATTGGTATGTTCCTCGGCACAATCTATTACCAACTCTTCAGTTTCATCTTTATCTTACAATTTTATTTTATGAAAATTTGATTTAATTTTTTAAAGATATTTTAGGGATATTAAGTTTCTGGTTTTTAGATTTTTGTTTTAGGGTATTTGATCTTCACGATCGTCACTTTCAGTCAAGAAATAAATATATTCTTAGATTACTTAATAGACCTTCTCATAAGGCTATGGAATATCGTGAAAGAGCTCACTGAATTTGATTGTATCCTTCTTGTTCATGTAGGCCGAGGATGGTACTTCCATCTTGAAAACAATGTCTACATCTAAGTCTTTTTAGTCATAATCTTTGGAGTTAAAATGAAAGTTGGTTGTAAGATAATCAAAGATCATTTGCTCTTGATCATTTTCGAATATGTTTTGGGATTATTATTTGACTTAACACTACTGTAAGCTTTGATGTTATTGCATCCTTAAATCCTTTTATTAATTCATGTTAAATAAGAGCGATTATATTGATTCAAATTATATTAATTATGCCATTATCCTTTTGATATAATATGCATCAATCTCTTGAATCATTCTTAATATTTTCCTTACACGTGTATTTTGATTGTCTAGTCTAATTAATAAGCTCACATCAATCTATATGCTCATGAAATTAGATTTTAGCAAAATCATATTGCTTTGAGTTAAACGTATTTATATAAATATTTCCTTTTCATATTGTAATGACCATCAAATGCGCATTTCATAATTTGATTATTATGGATAAATGTCTTTAAATTGTGGATGATCCTCAACCAAAGCCAATCTCACAAATTGAACAGATTAATTCGATGTATTAACCAGCTTGCTGGTATCAATAGTAATTAAAGATTGAGCCGGATTGGCTTTTTGACGAAAGGTAATAATAGAGTACCTTTTCTTTATGCTTTGATCTTAACGACTATAAAAATATTATCAAACCATCAACTCACAACAAAATATCCAATAATCCACCGTCACGAGCTGGAATTAAAAATAGATAATGCCATTAATCACCTTTTAAAAATGCAAAGCAGATCTCAATAATATCTGATCATAAACTTTGGGGCTGCAACATTTTTATTTCATAAATCGACAGCAATTCATTGAAATATCTTTCAACTGCAGTAGTATCAAGTCATATTCATGATTTCATGGTAACGACCTATTTAAATGAGTAAAAAATAGTCGTTTTCAGGATAATAATCCATAATAAAAATGAAGATTATAATCAATAGGTTTGGTCATACCTATCCATCTATCATCAAGCTATACCAAATTTGGACATATATTCGCTCATGTTTCGCTGGACTAAGCAAGAAATTTATTCATTTTGGTTAGTCCGCTCAATTGCTTTTGAGGCTATGCTCTTTAGACTCACTGTTCATCCTATCTCTCTTAAAAGATAATAACGATACAGATACTGGCATCTATCCTAACCTATGGATATAAAACAAAAAAACGATTAAATTTTAAGTTAATTTGCAGAATCAGGAAATTGGATGGTAGACAAGCCTAGATATGATTATCGATTAGCAGCTCATAATAAAGTATAGTGGTAGCATCATAGCTACAACTATAATTGGAATTTAGATGCTCATCATTTGCTATAGATTAATACTCAAAAAAAGAACGTCTACTCCAATTAACAGTTAAAAAATTGGTTTGGCATCGTCAAACATCTGTATACTGATTTTCTTGACTGTCATCGCATTAAATTGATCACTAGCCCTCGAAATGGATGCCGATGGAGGGATAAAATTATCTTTAGCGAAAAAATGACTTACTTTAACTTTAAAGGCAGTATAGAGGATTGGGCATAAAAACCCATTTCAGAGTAATTGACTTAGTATAAAAATTCAAGTTAAATGTAAAATACAACCTTTTTAATTGGTTACCTATCCTAGGAAGAAGATATTATGAATGATTGGCTGAACGAGCTGAATTAATTATAGAAGCAAACCATATCGAAAAATGAGCATGATTGATTGATTTTTTATCGTATTTGAATAACGATGATTGTCCGATATTGACTTTCTAATATTATAAACATTTGTTTATAATAACAGTAATGAATTACTTGAGGAAAGCCAAGCCCAGTCGTCCGGGAACGACTCCCATTTCTCTTTCTTTAAAGAGATATTCTTTAAATAACTAACACTTGCTCACGCCTCTCAAGTTGGATCTCAGTATAACTTCGCACTAAAATACAGAAGGAAGCTATCATATAAATTCTCAGAGCAATAAATCAGAGGTGACCATAATAAAAAATGATAGATAGAGCTTCCTTATAAAATAAACCAATAGCAAAAATGAACTATAGTAAAACATAAAATAAGTGAGAGCTTCGACTAAACACAAAAATAAAAGTTCCTTCAAAAGAGTTGATAAAAAATCTTGGTTTAATCCGAATGAATAGTTTGACAAAGTTAAAATATTGATGAAGTTAAAACAGTATGATTATTAAAACAGGAGCAGTAATAGCAATGTTAAGTTGCAAAATATGGCAGGCCCCGATGTGAAAGATTACAAGTATTTAGCTGCATCCAGAAATGGATATGTGAGGGATCATCATATTGCTCATATTCAGAAAAATTAAGCCAAAGATAAACTTGCAGATGTTGAGGTCAATTTTATCAGTAGTCATTCTGACAAATTAGTAAAAGACAAATCAATCGATGATAAAAAAATAAGTTAAGGTATTGTGTAGGAAAGCTATCTAAATTAAGCTCCTTTAAAAGGGTCCTAAAAACTGAATAACGATAAAAATGATATTAAGATTGAAAAGCAATTCCCTTAGAAGGATAACGACTAAAAGCTAAATTTAATGGCCAAAATAAACAATTTGCACGATGAGGTAGCGAAGAAGCAGCAATTCTTAGATTAGCAATCTGTTACTATTCGCAAATTGAGTGATTCTCTTCAGATATTAACAGAGCAGAATGAAAAATATTTACAAGCCCAGAATTAAATTATCAGGGAGCGTGATTTTATAAACTAAAAATATAAGGAGCTGATATTTCACAACTAAAATTTAGGGAGAATCAACATGGAACTGTCTCAGTAAAACCACATTATCAACAATAATAATATAGACTTACACAACAATATTGAAGATTCAAAAAAGATGTGGTATGACTGTGAAAATTAATATAAAAGAAAATTGGAATACCAGCTTCGAGATATCAATCAATACCAAAAGAGGTAAGATATCTTTACCAAAGAAATTGATACCCTCAATTCAAAAATTACAGAACTATACCATTAGCAACAAACATAGACTAACAATCAGGTATCCCTTTGCAACTGTTGCCAAAATAACTAGTTCTCTTTTGCTAATCATTCGGGCTCATAGAATAATTAAATCCAACTTCTCAGAGAACAAATAGATACATTGAATAAATAACTGAAAATTGAAAATTAGATTAAATAAACTCTTACTAGAAAATATTAACAGGAACTATCAAGGAAACATACACAATTTATCTCAAGTAATTACTTAGAAGAAATCAATTCCTTGACCAATTAAAACGCTATTTTAAAGACGAGGGTAAATTTTTGTGAATCAAAACTTGAATCATTGACCGAACAGAGCAAGTCATACTTACAGCAGATAGCTCTCTACGAAGAGAGAGAAATCAGTAACAAAGAAAATAACAAATTGTCAGTCTCCGAATGGGAGCAAATGATTGAGCAAATAGAGAAGTTAAAATAAGAAAATGAACTCTTAAGGGATGAGATCGAAAAAATAAAGGTAGGTGCATAAATATTGTCTCAGTAAACTGGATTAAATTCGATAACTTAAGTTCCAGACCAAAATCTGCTGGAACTTGCAAATAATCAACTTCTATAAATTCAAAAATTACGATAGAGAATTCGATAATTTGAAATTCAAGCTCGCAATAAGGAATAAGAAATAACTGAAATCAAGTTAATCAATAATAATCTGAAAATGTGGTCACAGTGCCACACTGGATAGTTATGCGAAATATCTCAAACTCATTTTGAATGGAAGAATATGTTTAGCCTCCTCGAATCAAAATCCAAACAACTTTTATGTTTAAAAGAGTTTGTGTTTAGTATTTTAATGTTTAAGATCAGAAAATAAGAAAAATAGAATCCAATCGATTACTATCTCTGTTAACTTGATAGACGGATTGCCTAACTACATAAACTCGTTTGTGCCCCATGATTATTCCGTTTTTTATTTGACATTTACATTCAAAATTTAGAATAACTCGCCAATATGAACGAAAGAAGGAGAGTGAATTATACTTGGGTGTAACTCATCAGGAGTATTGTCTTTACTCTTTGATTACATTTATAACGGCCATTAATGTTTATCATACTTTTGCTTATAATAAAAATTAAAATCATTCTTTACGAATAGGAATTTATTAGTAAAGCCCTCCATCAAGTAGTAAATACACATTATATTTTATGGGGAATTGACTCTATCCTTAAAGTGAATTCATTGGTTTAAGAATCGATAATTTTACTTCCTTAATATAATTTTTAAAGAATATTAGATACAGGAGTGATGAACAAACTTGAAGTCAATCGCATCGTTGATCTATTCTTTCACCAGTGCACTAAACGTATTCGTGAATAGTCCGTGAGCCAGATAGCTTTTTTTGTTGTCAGGTAAATCGCGTTAATTATCTCCATTCTTCTTGATTATTTTTTACTTAGTGAAAATCATTAAAATGAGAAACAACTGTTCCACTGCTTTTTAATTGTGGGAATCACTTACAACAGCCTTTAATTACTTCAAGCAGTTTACTTTTACTATACTCATGCCATAAAATCTTAACAGCTCCTCAGCATAGCCACTTCTCTTCACCATTCAATTCTGGTAGAAGATCTCAACACAATTCATTAAAATTAGCGGGAAGATAAAAATAGTCTTGAAACTGATCATATAACTAATCTCAAATTTAGCAATTTATTCTATGACTTTGAAAACCTCTAAAAACATAATGATGTATCCAAGTAGCATAAATAAATTAGGGAAGCAGTTGGAGTTAACGCCATTAGAACTGCTCTTTAAAAGGATCTAAACTGCTATAAATCCTTTGTTAATGCCCTAAATTTTGGCTCAGTTGGAATTTTTATCTTCGGGATCTTGGTTACTTTTATCTCCCCTGTGAATTAAATTTAACATTCGCTACTCTAATTATTTTTGGTGACCATTGTCCTCTATAGACCAAAAATATACGCCATTCTGTTAATGGTAGTCCTCGCACCTTTTCTGCTGATTCTTCTATGCTTTTATGTTTCCTTTGTAAAAACTGAAAAGAAAGCAAAGTTGCCAAATTCTGTTCAAACATCCCTAAAAATCCTCTCAAAATGTTCCTAATGTTCAATATGTTTTCAAGATTATTCACTAGAGGAATAGGTAATAATGCTACCTTGTTCTGAGATGCATGTATTTCATAGTCAATGCATAAAGGGATGGAGTAAGATAAAGCCAAATTGTCCTATTTGTCGATTCTAAATCTCTTGATATTAATTATTTATTTTTCTACTTATGTCATGCCATCTTATCTTATTACTGGATGAATATTCATTAAATCTATATTGAAAAGTCTCCAAAATTAGCAAATACAGATATTATCAATGAATATTCATAAAGAAGAATCAAATTTAAAATAGTTAGATAGATTATAAATTAAGGTATTTCATTTACTAAGAATACTGCTTATTGCACAGGTCAACGATAATCATTGAAGTTTATTGTTTTAGTCTCACTTTTTTGGAAGAGCAATGCCAGCTTAGGCATAGAGATCCTCTATCAGTGCTTCAATCTTTTCTTTGGTCACACTTTCAATGTAAGAGCCTATAAATTCCTAAAGAAGATTTCCATTCATCATCGAGCTGATTCCAAATTTTGTTAACCCTGTACGGTGATCAGTAATGCGGTCCTGTGGATAATTATAAGTGCGTATCTTTTCACTCCTATCCATGGTGGTGACTTGCGATTTTCTTTTCGATTGTTACTACTCATTAGCTTTACGGTACTAAATTTCAAATATTTTTTGCTTCAGTATTTCAGTTGCTCGTTTTTTATTGGCCTATTGAGAACGTTCTTATTGAATAAATACTTGCAGACCTGTTGGAATATGAGTCGCTCGGCAAGCCGATTCAATTTTATTAACCGCTTGACCGCCTGGACCGCTTGAACGAGTAAATTGATATTTAATGTCCTTGAGATCAAGATTAAAGGTAAAAGGCACCACTGGCATCACGATCATTGAAATTGTGCTAGAATGAATTCTTCCCTTTGATTCAGTTTCAGGGATACGAATAACTTTGTGTACTCCAGCCTCACATTTTAAAATTTTATGGGCACCCTACCCTTGAACTCTCAAATCAAGGACTTTATATCCTCGAGAGACTCCTGCTTATTTAACTGAGTTGGACACAGTGCATCTCCAGCCTTGATGGGCGCAATAAGACTAATACATCTCACTTAAATCCTGAACAAATATGCAACTCTAAGAGCCGCCTGCTCCAGGTCTAAACTAAAGAATAATATCATCCGCATGATCGAATGGAGAAGGAGGAACAAGTAGTTCCCAGCACTAGCTTTTTAATTCATCAAGTTGTTACTTTGAGGCCTAAATTTATTCATTCAGCAATTCCTTTTCCTCCTTATCTTTTGTCTATGCAATGAGTTCGTTGAGGTCTTTAATATTTTGACGATGACCCTGAATCTTTTAATGCAAAGTATAGATTGGTGCTAACTGAGATATTTCTTTTCGGATTTATTACTTATTTATCTTTTTATCATAAGATGTAGTATCATCGCTTAATTGCTTTTCAAGTTCTGATGAGTGTTCAACACATTGCTCCAAACGTTTGATCAACAATTAGAATGTTTGATCACTGTCTAGAAGGTTGTTGCGTGAAGTACTGAAATATCTATGAATATAGGGCGATCCAAAGCGTAAATTTATCATCAAAGGATTTAATTTCACAAAGGATAGATCTCTGCTTTGGAGGCTAAATCTTTTGACGGTTGTTGGAAATATAAATTTGGAGATCTTTAAAAACATTAAATATAATTATGTTAATTGAGATCATATTTAGATAGGAGTTGTAGATATTATTAAGCCCTTTATTTTTAAAAATATTTGCTTCCAATTGACAAAGATGACATAGAAAGATAATTAATATTCCCTATTTAAACATAATTCGAATCACGACAATTATTATCACAACGATAGTTGTGCTATAATTGTCAAATATAGTTGATTGGTATTCATCATATTGCAATAACTTCATTGATAGTCCATGAGTGTATCAATTATAAACTTATGTTCAATCAAGGGCCCATAATCTTTTCATGCCTTTGACTTTGGCTTCAGATTTTGAGTCACTTAATTGTGCTGTTTGTGCAGTGGAGAATGATTAGAGATAAGTTTGATATTTTATATAATACGGCTGGCTTTTCATAAAATGATGATAATAATTCATGGTCTTCAAATAGACTAATCCTTTAACTTTTGTTTTCTGAGTATAAGCGAGAGTGAGCGCATGCCAGCGCGGATGGGCAATTGCAACATCTAAACTTCCAAACGTTCCTAACATGTAGTTTGAACTCTCATAAAAGTAAAAATCTAGTATTGTTATATTTTCTAGAATGAATTTAGGATTTTATTGATGAAGCAGAAACTCACTCAATTCACGCATGTAACCTGATTATTTCATTATTTTTTTGAACCATTAAGAAACAACTTACAATAACCGGTTGTCTTACGTTTTAGAAGCTTATTCTGCTACTCCAAAGATTAAACTTTGCGTATGAGGGAGACGTGTCAGATATACTTCGATTAACTCTTGCACTTGAGCCTAAATGAATAATATTATACCTTTTGGTAAATGTCAATTCCAAGTAGATCTTCTCGATCAAATCTTCGGCAAATATAGGCCATTATCGGATAGAGCTAACTTACTATAATTTCCCCATGAATTAAAATCGGCAAGTCATTTTTATCAATTTTAGTTCCTTTCAATCGTTCCAATACGTTTGCAGGCAGGCGCTGTTTTTGTTCCTGAAAGATGTCTAGGAGAACGTCATGGAAGGGAAGATTAAGATAGCAAAGGAGATGACGAGAAACATGGGCCATTCCTTTAAAATTGTAGTAAATCAGAATAAGTGGTTCTTAATCCAAGTCAAGTGATTATAGCATCGATTGCAATTAATATTAATAAACCTTTAATCTTTCATTTAAACCAGAGTTAGAGAATAACTTTCTCATCTCTCACTTTAATTTTATTGATTTAGAGAGTTTTTAAACGTATAAGCGCATTGCATCGTGATTGTCTAATATATTTCCATTGATAATGAGTGATATAATGTTAAGAAAATAAAATAAAGAAAAGGAATCATATTTTTTTTTTCCGTCTTTAAAGCATATCCTTTAGTTCGTCTTTAGCTTTGTTCAAAGTTTCAAATAGTATTATTTTTTATTTATTGGCAGTCGTTGTTACTTCAATTTATCTGTTTTAAATCGGTGTTATATCTGAAATAATCCCTTTATTCCTCATCACTAATTAAGTTATTTTTATAAGTCCTTATATAATTTAAATCGCCACTAACAGAATTAAACAATAGCTAGCAGTTGTCATTAGAAGGCAAATTCCTTCGTTATTCACACAAATAGCGATACTTAATAGGATTCCGAACATACTCTTTGCCAATTTTATTCCAAAGCTAATTTTATTGAGAAAATTATGAACATTGAACATAATCATAACAATATGTATTGAATTGATACCCAACACAATATATTTTGCTACATTTTCAGAAAAAAACACAACTGCGCCACTTATAGCGTAAATCCGTAAAAAGATAAAGACATGCAAAAACAAAGCTAGAGAATTTTAAGACTTCAAACTGCTATATGCAATAGAATATCGTTTGGATCCAGGAGCAAATATTTTGAAAGATAATGCAAATAGGATAAAAGGCATGATGAGAAAGAGTAATGTTGCTGCTAAGTTAAGGATTGGCAAAAATGAAGTCACACCATCCTCCTTCATGACCGAAATTTGAAGAAGGATAGGCAATGATAACATGGAGTAGCATGTCAATATATTTTCAATGATATACTCACTACCATAATCTAAAATATTTCTAAAAGCAAAATGTTAACGAGGTCGTCTCTTGCTCTTAAGATATCCGCGAATATAAGCGAAAAGAAGAAGTGAGCAAGCAGAAACTATTACTATTTGTTGAGTAAATTGAATTAAAGGAGTATTGAGCTTATAAATCTAAAATTTAGGATCTGATGTTGTTATAATTCGAGTATCAAATGATATTGTCGCAGAAGGAAATAAAGTGTAGGTCCGCTGTTGATTGAGGATATTCAAAACAGTTCCCAAAGAGTTATTCATATTTTAGTTTTGATACACAAGCATGGAAGCAATGTTAGTTTATTAAAAACAGCGGTTGAAAGGACCAAATGACAGGAATATGAATGAAAACAATAGTTTGTTAAGAATTTCAAATAATTTTTTGATAAAATCCTAAGAAATAAAGAGCTCATTAACAATCCCTACATTTATTGAATTTGGATCATTTTGTAATTCAATCTCATTCCACACGATATAATCTTTTCTCGGAATATAAAAATTAATAGTGTTTTTCCCATAAGAATCAATTTTCAGAGAAAATATGTCGTTTTCATCTGAATTAAATTACATTTCTTTTGTTCCTTGAGTCACTCTTAAATTATACCTTAGAGATATCTTAGAAACAACCTCATTTTAGGGTTTGCTAAAGTAAAACCAAAAATATAGCTCATTTCCCACTTGGATACTTGAGATATTTATCAATAGATTGCAGTTTTAAGCAGGAAATACAGCTTCACAAGCTAGACAAAAAATAGTAGAGTTAATTGTTGTTAAAATATTTGATGATGGACATTGACACTATTGTCCCACTAAAGTGAAATTAGTTGTGCATTGCCAGCAACCAACAGGTGAGCACTTTAAACAGTTTAGGTATAGATTTGCACAAAGAATGCATAATTTACCAATTAAAAACCTATCGTCACTACATGCACACTCTCCATTGATGGATATATAGTTGTTTAAGCATAGCAGGCAACCATTGTTATTACATGTCAAACAGTTGTTATGAATCATACTGCAATTCAAGCATTCAATGCCAATTTGGATAAGATATGGAGATGTACAGATGCATGTGTGGTTCGAGCCTAAAGTAAAATTGTTATCACATGAGAGACAATTAGTATTATTGCAAGTCAAGCATAACTGATTATATATTATGCTACAGTTTTGGCAAGTCGTATTTCCAATAGAAGTGAAAAGGCCCATGCCACTACTACAAGAAATGCATTTATTTGTGCAAACTTCGCATCCTAATCCATAAAGCTATTCACAAAGTATACAGCTTGACTAGTCACTACTAATGGAATAATACTCGTAGCATTGACAAGATCCATTGCTTACAAACGCGTTAAATGCACATACTAAGCACTCGGTAGGAGTGCATTGTAAACATAAAACAAATGTACTATTGCAGAGAATGCAATTTGTGTTGTTTAGATCAATGTACCTATCATTTAAACAGTAACAATGGCGGGCGCTGATGATGTAATTTGCTGAACATTTTAAACAATCTTAAGTGGTGCAATCGATACAGCCTATTGAAAAATTGGAACAGTTTACGCAGCCTGGAATAGTATTAGAAAATAGTTTGTAACCAGCTTGACAGCTTATGCACGATAGGTTGGTACAATTTGTGCAAGCTGGTCCATATCCCTCAGAGCAAGTTTCACATGTAAAGGAAGAGTTACTATAGAATGTGTTGTTTGGGCAATAAGGAGTACAGCTGGAATTTGAAAAAATGGGCTGGTAGTATAAATAGAGAGAGCTATTACAGAAGCAGTTTGTTTTATTCAGCAACTTATAATTCGAAGGACAGTTTAAGCCTTGTCCAACCGCTAAAAATGCTCCATTCATGTTGGGTGGTTAATAATTTTGAAACACAAGTGTTTGTACACTTTGAAATTAGCTATAGTATGATGCTGGATCAAAAGCAGTACCCCCCATGCTGGTTGATACCGTAAAGCTCGTGACACTGTCATCAATAATATGTGTTGGAGGAGGATTAGGTAACTGCAGATTAACAAAATTGAAAACCATGTTTCTGCTAGTAAAGAAATAAGAGTTTATACATATCGCAAGAACATCTAAGGTAAAAGAATTTAAAGTTCCGTTTTTGGAGTACACAACAAAGTTAAAGGGTAGACTTGTAGTGGAAGAATTCCAATTAAAGAACCATGCATTACTACCATCTGCTGTAGAGTTTATATAAGAGATATTTCGTTAGTCAAGCATCACTAAAGTTGGAATTAGAATTATTTGATCGCGAATAGTGCCAGAAGAATCAGTATAGCAATTCTATGTGAGTTGACTCGTCAGGTTAAAATTGATCGGGTATATTTTACTGATAATAGTTCCACTTGGCCCGTGTAGTGTTTAACTTGGATTCTGTGTAATACGTTGTTTTAGATATGGAGCATTTTTTTGCATTAAAAAGAACATTCCAGTTAAGTGCAAGTAATCGTTGCTAAAATTGGTGGTAAAATTTTCAGTGAGGAGGATGATTGTTATGGAATTGGTGGTTATTGTTAAATTATAATCAAGGTATATTCCAGTGATTGTGTTGTTGATATGATAATAGTTGATTCCTAAAACCAAATCTAGATAGTTAGAACTGTTCACTGATTGGCCGATGGTGGTGTTTACAGTGAATCTATCTGTATTGCTATTACCAGTTATGTATAATTGCTGCTCGAACCAAAAGAAAAATGAGGAGTTTGGAGAAATCACTCTTAAAGGAAATTCTTGACCATAACTACCCATCAATAAACTGCAAATGGTAAGAATCACAAGCAAGAACCAGTTTGATTTGTGCACAAGCATTATTTATGAATTATCAGCTTTTTGGTTTGAATTAGTATCTTGTTTTGCAAAGGTATTCTCCTTATCAATCAGCAGTTAGATTTCAAAAACATTTTATCTTGAAATGTCCATTGCCTGGCATTCATAACCATCATTTCGCGAGTTGTTCTCATCTGAATTTAACTTTAAATATTTTCTATTTTAAACTTATTTATTCGAAGTCAATAATAATTAATAGAGTAAGGAATATGAAATCAAAAGGCGTTGAGCTCGAATCAATAAAGCAACCTGAGAAAGTCAAAGTCCTAATCCTGGTGGAAAACAAAACCTCTCTCAAATAGTTTTACTTCATTAAAAATTATTCGAATCTGATCAAAATCGATCTTTCATATAACAAACTATCAGCTTTTCCTGCTGGCTTCAATTTTATCGTCTTTGATAAACTCAGGACATTGTTTTTGCACTATAATAAATTCAGTGGACTCAAAAATATTCTTCCGGTGACTGATGTATGTAATTATTAATATAGTGTCCAAATTTGCTTTATCTGACTTTGTTTGGTAATCCTCTCGAATAGGCTAAGGCTAGACATTTTGTCATTAATGAAATACCCAGTCTTATGCTTTTGGATGATAAAATTGTTAGGTTATAATAAAGATATCCAGAAGTCAGCTTTCATTAGACATCTTTTCCAGCATTAAACTTTCCGTTGATACCTTAAATAACTGGAGAAAACTCATAAATGTATCTTGAAAATGTGATACAATAACTGCACGTGGTTCGTTCGTATTATTTGCTGGCCAACCCAATCATCAGGATTCAAAGATGGTGGAAACATCTATGCCGCATTAAGCATAGACGTTGGAGAATGCCTGTAGTTTCCCAGTAGGTATCGAATAATTTTTATAGCACAAAACAGTAAACAAATGGATGGGATAGACTAATTACTGAAAGATATTAAATACTGGATTCACCATAAACAAAAATATTGTCTTTATTTACATAAAATGGTTAGTTTTGGACTTGGTTTCGGTAAAGTTTCATAAAACACAAAATATACCTAAGTCGGAATTACTGTCTTTTGAATAATATTAAATTTGAATAAATTAAACATTTCATGACATTTAAAACATTTCTCAATGTCGATAATCAAAAATTAGCAGGTAAAAAACATCTAAACTTTTTTCTCAAATACCATAATTATATCATAGTTAAAAAAGTCAAAGGTAAAGTAAAGAAGTATGACATTTGTGAAGAATATAAGATTATTTATAAGAAACTGTCACTTAAATAGGGATAAGGACTACAAAATAAGTTGAACAAACGCCAATAAATCATCAATAAACAATGGTAAAACTATAAATGGTATGTTAAACCTGTACTGAACGAAACAGAATTGTTTACAATCATTAAGACCTAATATCAAACATACATCAGAAATTATATTAGAAATACAGAGAATCAACCATTTCCAGTATTTATAGAAAAATTAAACGAAAGAGCAATGGCTAGTACGACCATTCAAAGATATTGGAAGGGCTATCGAGTAAGAAAATACATCAATGCTTATCGAACAATTAGATAGATTTCATCAGCAAGAAGGATACAAAAATGGGTGAGAAGCCTTCGTTTCTTTCACCGTTACAAATTTCTGCTTCTCTCTTCTGAATATCTTCGAAAATAAAAACATAGTAAATAGATCATATTATAAAAATCTCAACTAAAAGCCATATAATAGTACTGTACTTACAAATAACGCTTTGGTCATCTGTTTATCATCAAATTCCAAAATAACACATTCAACATATAAAAAATAAATGAAGAGGAGCAGCATTTATAAAAGGAACCCACCATTACTTTCTATTCTGAAAGAAAACCCTATTTGCATTATTTTAATCTTGACTTTTAAATAGCAACTAACCCGCAAATTGGGAAAATTTAACCAGCGACTGCAACATCGAATATTCTGTAAATTCTATTCAAAGGAGTTTAGCAGTTACATCAATATACAGATTTAAAAGGCAATAAGATGATTAAATTAACATATAGATCAACGCAAGAAACCTTAAATAGAAAATTTATCTTGGCCCTTAAAACATATCGAATGCTTAATCATCAATTTATTGGCTCAGCAACTATTCATAATGTCGCCAGTCCCATCACAAATATAATTGAAGAGTTCAACAGTAATTGGTTAGTGAGCCTAAGCTACAAATCTGAGAAAGAAGAGTCGATCTTATCTTCTAAAAAATCCTTAAACAAATCATTAGATCACTAACTTCACTAAAATCCTAAAGATATTATTTTGTAAGGAGATACTTATTATTTTAAAATTAAGCTCTACATAGTAATAACGGATCACTCTTGCGCTTTGATTGCGAGATCTCCAAATTATTCAACTCCAGCGCTACATATAGATTAATAAAAATTACAATCTTTGAATACAAGTAGTAATAACCTGAAAAAAAGTAAATTGCATTCTAATCGGTACGAAAATGAAATAAGCTACCCCTAAAAGCATGTCAAAATATCTAGAAATGTCATGAGTCTGGATAATTTGTAATCTATCTCCTCGATACGCAGATAAAGTCTTAATTTACCAAAGATACTTAACACTGATCAATCTCATACATATCTAACAGGATCCATCAGTCATTAAAATTCGCAAGCAAATATTTCAACTATATAAAGAAGGGTGAGCGAAAATAAATATGAAGAGCTTTCATTAAGCAAGCAAAACAAAATAAAATAGATCAAATTAAGCCATCGAGAAAAGATCGCATAGATATTTTGTCGAAAATAGAAGCAAATTACCAATCTTAGAAAATCAATTAAAAATCATAAAGAAGAAATTGCAAAAAGTATTAGTTATGCAAGATAATCGTTGGAGTAAGAAAAAATAAGGAAGCACGACTAAATTAGAAATCATTTGAAAAATATCTCCTCTACCTTTGAGAGCTAATTTCTCAAGAAAGGAATCAAAAATATTCGGCTTAATTTGAGGGAGTATGAGAAAACTCGATCTTATCGATAGAAAGAAAAGAGTGAGATAAAATTTAGTAAAATTACTAAACAAATTTATGAGCCTGATATCAAGTAATTTTCAATACACTTTACTGAAGGGGATAACGAGTCAAATAAGTATAACTATGACAGCACGTCAATTCAAAAGAGTAGGGTGCAACACAATTTAAAAGATAAACATAAGAAATAAATGGTCATTGAGAATTGTAAATAAATGATTAATCCTGATAACGTAGATGCAAGCGAAAAAGATGTATAACCCCAATAATTTGAATAAATCCGAAATAGCAAACACTCTGATAATATGGAAGAGCATAGAAAATTAAAAAAGAAGAGATTTGTTCATTCAGTTTTTCCGGAATAATTTTATCCCATTCGACAATCAAAACAAATTTAATTTTAATTGCCAAAAATAAACAAAAAATGATTTTAATAAATATATGTTGTCATTTACTAATTATAACGTTGTCAATATCCATTGTCATCATATCTAATTCATAACATTTCTTAAGTAGTATACCTTCGCCTGTTTTTACAAATATTTAGGTGTCACAGATAAGGAAAAACCATTAGGTACTTTGTAAACTCCGCTATTTCCAGGTACAACCTCACTCAGATCGTAAGATTATACGTCATAGAGGGAATCTTTAACAAAAATCGTGTTTCCGCTGTAGGAAGTGGCTAGTACCCAATGAGCTCCCTTTTTCACATTTATTATTACCACATATCCTACTGATAGATTTAATTTTATCAAATTATTCGGAATCTTTCCTTCAAAAATCAATCCAAGAGTATTTATCGAGTCCCATACAAATTCGTTCTTATTAACGTACCCTTTGTTCGCTTTGAGCCAAGCATTGAGAGTGGAAGGATTTTGATTGTGTCCAGTACCAGATAAGGCCATTGCGACTGATGAAATAAGATTTCCTGAATCACAGATAGTAGTTGCCGATGTTCCTAATAGTTAGTTTGCCCATTTTGCATCGCATTGCTTAAATAGCGGATAGTCTCTGCTGTAAGCGAGAATAATGAGTAAGACAATGCAAATGAATTTCATTGAATTAATAATTTATATAGGAAAGATATCAATTACTAATGAGTAAAATATATCAAGATTTAGCTGTTGCCCAAAATGTTTGAAGCAATTTCATTAATTCTTTCTTGTATTTTGTTGACAGGTCTTTTCGATTATTTTATTTTGCAGTTTTCCATGCTCGACTTAAAAAATCAATCTACTGCTCTATTCCCTTCAAATGGTGGTCTTTTTTTTAAGTATTATAAAGATTAATAGCTGGTTAATCATATTACTCATCTTTAAAGGTACCAGCCTATTTTTTGAAAATTATTCTGGTCTTTATATGCTTATCCGACTAATGCAATGCTTTTTATGGTTTTTATTAATAATGGCTTTGCTTATTATCCTTTTAGATTACAATTGGCTCTTTTAATTTACAAATATTTTTGGGGAAAAAAGCCTAAGGAGTCACCTATACCCTCACACAAGGAAATAGATTCAGTTTAGATTTAGAAGAAGTGGTCTGTTTTATTGATTCTTTCAAGAGATTGTTTCGACTGCTTTACTGTTGTTAGAAATAGTTATCCATTGAAATAAGATGTTTCTTTGTCATATTCGTTTTTAAATCTTATAATTCAGTTATCTTGTTTCTTCCCTATCCCTCTAATTGAATTTTCAGCATTTAAATTTAATTTTGCTGTACTTTTATAGCCTGATCCAATGTAAACATTTCCATCTATAAAGCTAAACTTTCTCGCTCATACAAGTGGTTATTCAACTCATACAAAATTTATTCTTTCATTTTTTGTTAAATTTCAGTCGAGTCTTCCTATTATTCCATCTTCTCCTCTTCATACACATACATTTCGAACATGGTTGTCCTTGGATTGAGAGTGGGCTTGACATCTATAAAATGCTGGTTTAATAAAGATGCATATCTGCTGATGACTGTGTTTTTGATGGCAGTCAACAATTTTTCTGGATCATGATTCATTTATTCTCTCGCTTAAACAAAATAATAACTATATTATCCACTGCATTATAATTCAAAATGATGACTAACAATAATTGTTTGCGTTTAATGTCTCATTTATTTTTATCGCTCATTATTGTTAAAAAATAGGAATGACAAGTTTACTCTTCAACAAATTAAATCTAATTTACACGTCAGCAATATGCTAAAATCTTTTGATTTTTTCAGGAAGATAAGAACATAGCAAGAACTCACTTCGGCGACAGGTGGCCTTTTCACCATTGTTGCCATTATAGTAAACTCAATTTAATGTAGTTTGCCGCCCTGTTAATCATAATGTCTCTTCAGGACTTTTACCAACTGAAATACTATACTTTCTTAGCTGTTAAAAACGATGATTCAGAGTATCTTCCCATGCGGATAGATATCCTCTTCAACAAAATGCCTTGCGAAGGTAACACCTCTCCTATGTAGCCATAACAATCGAGTTTAAAGATGAGTTATAATATGTTGAGGGATAGCTCTAAAAAAAGCTAAATCTCTATCACGTCGATAAAGAAGGGAAAGAGTAAATTTACGTTCGAAATCAAGGCAGATAAATATAAAGAACAAATTTGAATAGGCATATAATTGAACAATACAAATGCAGAGCTTCCGGAATATTACCTCTTCCAAAAGTACGCTCGTTGATAAATAGACTCCTGGAACGATTACCTTTAGTGCAGGTGCCCATGGAAATATAATAAACTAGATCAACCGTAATGTTGTCACTCAAACGAGGATGAGTTACCGTATCAACTCTCTCAATTTTGGATTGGGCAACAGCACATTTGATTTTCCCATAGCCCACAAAAGCAAAAACATTTAAAATTACATAAAGGATCTCTAAGGCAATGTTAATGGTCGTCAATTTGTCCAAAACATCTAAACTGATGACAAGGTTAATTATTTTAATCATCTTAAGATAATTCCCGTGGTTATTGAAAGTTAGGACAATTCAAAGGAGAATAGCTAAAATTATCGGTATTCCCTGCGGTCTAGTTCAATTTGGAGCAATGAACCTACTCAGCAGATCATGTTTATGACTGAACTCTAGCCAATCAATATCGTGTACAAGAAACATTCACCTCGTTTTTATGATTTGTTGTTATAAATTCTAGCAATTGTTGGAGGAACGGTAGCCACAATCGGAATCTTCAACTCCCTCAGTCATTACTTTCTCAATATAAAATGATCATTCAATTAGAATAATTCTAAAGTCAATTACTGATATAATTATTATTGAAGGATATAATGATTCCTAATATTAGAATTTGATCTATTTTACAGATATTTGATAAACAAATAGTGGGGTTGGGGTTGGGGTTGGGGTTGGGGTTGGGGGTGGGGTTGGGGTTGGGGTTGGGGTTGGGGTTGGGGT
>Ga0302186_10000289_pt1 | contig 45872 bp, 24 predicted proteins | sample II_Bog_E1_2_FD_198782 | JGI IMG/M metagenome (GOLD analysis project Ga0302186, IMG submission 198782) | Peat permafrost microbial communities from Stordalen Mire near Abisko, Sweden - II_Bog_E1_1 | ecosystem: Environmental > Terrestrial > Soil > Wetlands > Peat | place: Sweden: Abisko...
CCTTAAACTCTTACTTATGTTACAAATTTATTTTCTTTTAAGGACTGTCATTGCTATCTTATATTTTTGGTTCTATATTATTTTATTAAGGCTCAATATGAGGAATATTAACATTATCTAAAGCTTAACTTCCTTAAGATAATGGTGTTGATAACTGTTGTTCCTTCAATTAGTGTATTCCCTTTCCATTCAGCAAAAGCTTTATTCTGAGATCAATCGAATCTTTTGGAGAATATGCTTTTGAGTTTATAACTTTTTTACCCATTGAATTGCCTGTTATGAGAGCAGATGAAAATTACAATAAGTATTTTGTTGTTCATTTCTATAGAATCCGTTCATTTTTGTATCGAATATTTAAGTTTTACGGAAACTAAATACTATTAAAATGTCAAATAGATTATTTTTATGATTTGAAAATATTGAGAGCTTATTATTTTGAGGTGAATACAGTTTAATAATAGTGGATTTATGTAATACACATTTGTAAAGTCCAAAGGAATGGCCTTAAAATGATATTTTTAGTTATCGCAAATGGCTTAATAACAACCCAACTCAGATAGTAATAAAATATTTAATTATTCTTATATTCTACCAACTATATAATGTATCTTGCTTTATAATTGGCTTGTATGGATATGGATAGAGCAACATATCTATATAGAATTACTCTCCTGGAAGCAAATTTGAATTGATATTACTATAATTAATATTGGTTCATGTCTAAGGCACTTTAGAATAATGCCAAAATAGCATAAATATAATCCAGACTGAACAAATATTCCTATCTCAGCAAACATACCCTACCTGGCTATGCAGATGCAAGGGCCTTTCAAATTATCTCCTCCATTAAAAGTATTTCTTGTGACATTTCAGGTTATCCAGACAAGAAAATCACTCCTAATTTTTATCACTGGTACATACTCATGAAACAATTTTCAAGCAATACCTTTTCTAAATGGATTAATGATTAATTATATCTTAATCCTGAAGATTCCCTGATTTCATAATTTGTCAAATTATACTCCATGAAGCGGGACAACATCGTAGCAGCTTAAAACATCAATCCCGAAACTTGCAGCCCAAAGGTATAGAATTTAGTAGAGTATGAATATACGATTGACATGAGAGTATAAAAAAGTTGTTCATAAAAGATAAACTCCCTGAGAAGAGTACTTGAAGAATATAAGTATTTATAATATTACATAGAGCTTAAATGACTGTGTTGTAGCAAAAGAATTAACCAGTATTAATTCGTATTTTGTGCAAGATGTCGGCAAACAAATCCTAAGAAATGATAAATAAAGTCTCAAAGTGCATTGAATATGATAACATCGAGATTAAGAAATAAAAACGTGGCAAGAAAAATTCAATGCCCCTTCTCCCGATATAGAAAAACGAATGATACGATTGGATATTGGCTATTTAAACAAGAAAAGATCTATGCATTATTGAATTAATCTTAATCACTTCACAAACTTACTATATTATTTTTCTTTTACAGAATAAATGAGATCACGGCCATAAGTAATAACAAATAATATGAAATTGATCATTATGAGAGAAGTTCGTACAAATATTGGCATGATTATAATCCTCTTTGACTGTTTTATATAATTTGGTCAGTAATTGCAACCATTCGCTTGCTCTAGAGATCAATTTCATGAGTCAAAGTTTCAACCTACAAATAACTGCTTCTAATGAGCTCAATATAATAGCACGAATTGCCCTTCAATTATTTATTTTGTTCTTTGGAGTGCATATACTCCGATTACAGTTAAGAAACATTTTGAGTCATGATATTAAGGGACTCCTATAGTTATTAATTCTTTTTTTTCAAGCTTTAGAGTTCTTTGCTTTTTCTGAATTATTCATTGGTTTATTCATTAAGCTCAAAAATTTATTATTGTATATTTTACTTTTACCTTTCAGTGGTTTTCTACAGTTTTTCCTTTAAATATTAATATTAAAAGCGGAGATCTTTCAATTTATAAGATTATTGTTAGAGCGCCAAATCCTTATTCTTAAGTTCAGCCATTAATTAATGAATTTGCTTTGAAAGATATCTTAATTGTTCGGATTAACTCTCTCTATCCTTCAATTTTTTGGTCAATTCATCAATTTGTGTCTTTAACTCGATGCATTAAGTGTTTGATTAATTCTCTTTTCTAAATTTGATAATAATTACTAATTTTTTGATTTATTGAGTTTTTAAATTTAAAACTTATATACTATGTACTGATTTGTGACCTTTTATAACTGTTTCTCAACTTATAAGCACTTTTTTTATAAATTTCCTCTTTCGATCTTAATACTAGTTAGCTCTTGCTGAATAGTATTCTTTTCTAAACTAATCTGATGTATTCTGGCATTTTCTTCATTCAATTTAAACTGATGTGATGGTTTGATTTACATTGAAGGCGATACTTCATTAGCTTGCTCTTTTGCTTCCTTATTTTGGTCAATCAACTTGGCTATTGTTTATTGATATTTTATTTATTTTTTCTCTAATTGGGTAATTTTGGTTTTTAATTTGTCAAGATGTTCATATTTCGTATTCTATTAAAGTAAATAATCCAATCTCTGTTTTAAATTTTTGTTCATTGTCACATGGCTATTCACTCGTTATTATAATTATTTGTTTTTCTATTTATAAAAATTAATTTATTATGAATGACTTTAATCCTCTTTTTGTACTAATATCTTTGATTTTAGAAGGGCTTGCTGCTGCATTTGGGTTATCTTTAATTTTTAAAGAGAAATGGTAACCCCTTGACCTTAGAGTTCTCTCCTTAATCTTTAATTTTATTCTTTAAGCTCGTAAATGATTTTTCTCTCGAAAACCTGATTATTTTTGGTATTTTTGGATTTAAAATCTAGATGATGAACTTGACTAGCCATTTTGGATTCATATATGCTAATTTATTGACTGATATTTTGTATTTCTTTATTAATTGTGGCCTCCATTTTCTCGCTAGCGCTTTGCTTATAATCATTAAACTCTTTGTTGAGGAGCTTAATATTATTGGTTAAAGAATCATTCTTTTTGATAAGTTCTCTCATTTGGCTATCTTTTAATTTGATTTGCATTTAAATTTCGTTACATCTTCCCTCCTTAGTTTTCAATAAGGTTATTTCTTTGTTTTATTTTTCCCTAAAAGTCCTTATTTCCTCTTATTGTCTCTCCAATTGATTATGAATATAACTAATCTTCCTCTAATATTCACTGATATTAATTTGTTGTTGTTTATTCAAATTGTCGAGGCGTTCTACTTAAAGTTCATAATCATTTATTTTCAATTCATAATTTCGTGCTTTCTCTTTAATTAACTTAAGCTATGACTATTGCTTATCTATAAACTTAACGTAATATTACTTTAATCGTAGATTTTAGGTGTTCATCTCTTCTGTAATTACTATTTTTATTTTTTTGCTCATTTATTCTAACTATTTGCATCTTGACTCTGAAAGACTATACTTTTTTTATATTCTCATCAATTGTTATTTGATATCATTTGATTCTTCTTCAGTTTGTTGAACTTTTAATGGATATTTTTCCTTCAAATTGCACAGTTCCTCTTTAATTCTCTTGTTAACTCTTTCTAATTCTTAACTTTCTACTTTAAATTTGCTTAATTCAATTTACTTTTTCCTTAATTGTTACTGCAAAGCTAACCCTTCCTCAAAAGTGCCGTTTCTTTGAGCAGGCAACTATAGTTTTTGGGTGTTGATGATAAAGTCCTTTTGTCTTAATTTTTGTTCTAATTAATAATTCTGTTCAGTGATTTGTTCAATATTCTTATTATTGAGCTTAATGATTTAGTTTAATTTTTGAATCTACCTGTTTTTAGCATGCACTTCCATGTTGACCTTTTCTATTTCGAAGGTCATATTTTTTAATTCATTGATTTATTGGTTTCTCTTGGTGATTGTCGTCTTAAGATTCTCAATTTAAAATTGTAAATTTTATGTATTGCTGCTTTGCCTCTTTAGATTATTAACTTCGATCCGTCTTTTATTATTTTATTATTGTAAAGAATCGTAGTCTTGCTCTAAATCTTTATACTGCTTATTTTTAATATCTCTCTCCTTTTTCAATTTATTATTCTCATCAGTCCTTCGCTCTACCTGATCATTCAGAAGTTTGATTTATTGCTCATACCTTGTCACATCAACTTCAAAATTGCTGCTTGAATTCATTCGAATTCTACTGATCTAAATATTTCTCTCCTTGATTTAATTTTCTAATCTAGCCACTAAGTCCTTTAGATTTTTCATAGTTGTTTATTTTTCTGAGATGCGAGTATTTGAATTTTCTCTAATTTTAGCCACTTCAAGCTGGAATTATTTTGAAATATAGTCTTTCTATTGAAATATTTTTTAATTTTCAGCCGATAACTATTCGATAGATAATTCTAATTCTTTAATTTTGCTTTCTTTTTCACGTATCCTTTTCACAAACCCATCTTATAAATTTGTATTTTGCTATTGTAAGGTCGTCATAAATTTCATTTTTTCGGTATGCAGTTTTCGTGTCTCAGCTTCGCATTATCTAATTCTTTCTTCCAGAGTATGGATTTCATTATTCTTAGAAGCAATTATCTTTTGATATTATTTAAGGTGATTATCATAATCTTAATCCAATTTTATCTGATGTTACCTAAGTTAAGAAGGGGCAACTGGAGTTGTTGTCGGCGCAACGTCAGATTTATTTTTGATTTAAATTTCAGCTTATATTTTAGTTAATCTCTAATGTAGTAATTTGCCATTGTTTGCTATTTCTTCATCTTTAATTTGAACCTGTTCCTGCAAAAAGGCAATTTTATCGTTTAAACTACCTATTTAATATTCTTTTATTGTCATCCTTTGCTATATTTCATTGCTATGGACCTTTATTTCATGCAGTTGCTTTTAGAGTTGAGCTATAAGAACATTTTTTGGAAGACTACCTCTTCGAGGCTAATTCTCACTGAGTTGTTTCATTTATTATTCAAGTTAAGCAATAATATGAGTCAATCTTTGTATATAAACATCCTTTTCTTCATTTGATGAACGGACTTACCTTTGATCAACAATTTTCGAATTTTAAACACTATTATTCATTCCATTCATCAAATTTGCATTATCTGCCTCCAGTTGCTCTATATAACCTTGTAATTGTTGAGCATACTTAAGCAGGTCCTCATGATCTTCTCTTGATTAATTACTATTTGGCGCATTCTGGAGTTGTTATACCACACTATTGTACTCTTCTTACAGCTGAGAATATTTTTAATTAATCGTTGCTAACTGTTCGCTCTCGTTATTGGAGGTGTTGGGCATTGCATTACTTTGTAGTTCAGAGTAGTGATGAGAGAGAGATTAATACTGCTCCAATAGTTCCTGGTATCGATGTTGCCACACTTAAATTTCTTAATTGTTTGAATTTTCAACACGTCCAACAGTCTAATTTTGTTGGATCGTATGGGCCATTTCCTGCAGAATATGAGTATACTAATCATTCACTTGGCTCATATGCTCTGCGTGCTAATCGTATTTTTGCTTCAAAGCGAGCCATGCCTCTTCGCTATCTACTTATAGGAATTGGTCAGCTATAACACCAGTTTACTTGATTATCTCCTCATATTTTTAATATACAATTGCGTATCTATTAATAGACGGATTGGTACTTTTCGTAAAAATAATGTAAATGCTACTGCAAACGAAAGGTTACTTGGTTTGCATCATTTTGATTATAGTTTTATTGAGCATATTCTCCTTGCTCCACATCTTAATTACTCCCGACTGCAAAGCTACCTTCATTTTTTTCTTCATAAAATTATTGTTGCGGGCTTGGTGGAGGTTGAACATATTGAGGCTGATTTTGAGAGTCAATCTGAGCAATGTTAGGAGGAATAGTGTTGAAATTTGGAGGAGGATGCAATGATGAATAGATTATCTGCTGCGGGATAGAATTAGCCTGATATCTTGATTGCACATAATTAATTCCTTGTTTTATTGAGTCTTGAGGAGATTCAAAATTATTAGGAATTTTTTATGAAAATGACTATATTATTTGAGGCCGTTCATACATGAATTGAGAATATGTTGGGCTTGAAAACATAGGTGGCGATATTGTTTGTGAGGCAATTAGCTGAATTGGTCTACTCTCTTGAAATATTTTTTGAATCATAGGTTTGCTTATAATAATTCCAGGTTGGGTATTACTTGTCCTTTGATACATATTTTGAGGCTATCCATTTTGTCTCACGTACTGAGGAAAATTGTTAGCTTTATATGAAAAAACAACAGCAGGACTTAAACTTCTGTTTATTTAATTTTGCTATTACTTGTACTGCGCGTTTTGATTTATTTGATGAGTGAAAGGTGATGAAATTGATTGAGGTTGCGTTAAGGGAACATTTACATAGTAGCTTCTTTGAGGAGGGGGAGAAGAAGGCGTAAAGTATTGCTGTGTTTGGTCTGTTTGAGGAATATTATGGATTCCTCTTGACTGAAAATTCTTATTCTAAAACGAGACAGATTGCTTTGGATAATGATTGGGGTTAAAAGATGATTTCATCTCTTCTTCCTGTAGAGGATGATCTATCATATTAGTAAATTCAAATTACTTACAATATAAAATATATTTAATTCATCATCAAGCAATTATAGTAAAATTTTAATCGCATATCTGGTAAATGGATTGGACTTTATTTATTTTAATTACTTATTTTATTTAATCATATATTATCATGAGGATTTATTTTCCTTTAAGGCATCGCTACAAATGCCTAACACTTTGGTCTTTAAATACACATCAAAAATGTTCTTTGTTGTTAGGGTATCAGACGAGGGGCCTGCAAATTTTAAAGTAATACCTTTTTTATTGGCTTATTGCTCGGCTAAAACTTTAATCTATTAAGTCATTTTTTTATAGCGAATAAGAAGGTCGCTGAGCTAAGCCTATTTTTGTCCTAATGATACCTACAAACTGTGATTTTTATTAGCTTACATTTTTAATGCTGATTAATGGTGAGATTTGAGAGATTGGATGGAATAAGCAAAAGAGTTTTAAAGTCTAGCCTTTAATTATTGTAAGGTTTATGCCAACTGCTAATCTTTTCTCATTAATTTCGTTCGTAATTAATTGATTTCGGTTTAAAACTGATCTTCTCGTTTAGAAGATGAGTTTAATCTTTAGATGGCATTGATTATTTACTTTTCTTTTAGAGATATTTTGCTTTTTAAAGCCTAATTTTCATTGTCAATAATTTGATTTTTTGTCATCAAAGCATTAATCTTTTTACCAAGCAGATCAGAACTTTCTGCTAGTTCTCGTTTTAGGTCATTAATTTGCTTTTGGTATTAATTTTCTCTCTATTCGTTCCTAGTTGTTAATTAACTGAGTTCATTTTTAAGATTAGTTGATTCTTCTTTTAAAGCATGTTCATTTTGTTTTGAAATCTTTTGATCATTAAATAGTTCTTACTTTAGACTTATAATAGTCTGTTACAACCCTTTTCTTTAAATTTCGGCATTATTCTTTTGAGTTAAATTAATACCTTATAAATAAGTTATGCGTTTTTACTTATCAGATAGTCTGCTGTTAGCCTGACTGATCGATTAGTCGTATTTTAATTCCATCTATTTGTATGTTTGTGATAATTATGCATACTCATCCTTACATTTAATATACTCTAGGTCAAAAGAGTTACGAACAGCCACTTTATCCTTAATCATTTGTTCGATCTCAACATTTGTATCTTTATTTATACTCTCTAATTTCGCGATTTCATTTTACATTGCCTGAATTTGTACGTGCTGTTTTGCTTTAATTTCCTCGATTTCTGCTTAATGCATTAGGGATAGTTGCTATTTTAAATCTCCCATTTCGTAGTGTCCTATTTTTTAATTTTCGTAAATTTTGCGGCGATAACATTAATTATCTTTTTGAATAAAATCGATTGTGTCTTCATAATAAGCCCTCTGCTTATTAAATTTAAGTTCATTTTATTCCATATGTCTACTCTTTTCCTAGAGTGCTTCTTTTAACCGAACATTTTCGATTTAAATCTCTTCTAAATTGTTATAATGTAACCTTTTTAAAGCCTCTACTTCCTCAATATAATTATTTTAAAGTTTTGTTTTTAATTTTTCAATGTATTTAGTATGGTCTTCTTCCTTAAATTTTATTTAACTCTTAAATTTTTATTTTTCCTCTTTTAATTTAAAAATTTCATAGTCAGTTGAAGAGCTGATGTTTTTAAGCTTATTCCCATGCTCTAAGAGCTAATTTTCTCTCTTATTTAACTGCTCCTTGAGTCTTCGAATTTCCAATTAGTAAGAATCTTGAGAGCTAGTTAATTGTCTTTTCAAACTCTGTAGATTAATTTGATACTGCGATTTTACTTCTGAAATTTCAGTTGATTTGATGACTTACATGTGGGCTAATTCATCTTATAAATGCTAGAGCTTTTTTAGTAAACTCACTTTATCCTCTTACATTCCCTCAGCAATTTCATATTTCTTTGCATTTAGACTCTCACTTTTCTTTTTGAGAGCCTAATTTTAAGATTTTAGCTGATGCAAATAACGGGACATCTTATCATTTTCAGTAAGAAGCTGGGCATTTTGTTTTAAGGCCAGTTACCTTTCTTCCTCGATTTCTGCCATATCTTTGCATCTACGTTTCAAAGAAGCATTTTAATTCTCTAGCCTTGTAAAATCAGAGAGAAGTATATCTTTTTTTTTAGAGTTTAATTCTTCGCTTTCCCTTTGCCCTTGAAAAGGACTGAGTTAGGATCTATTTTGGCGAACTGTTCGTTATCTTTTCATTATAATAATAAATAATATAACATTATGAAAACAATAAAGATAAATATTAATGCATATTTGTTTGTTTCTATCAAAGATTATTGATATGCACGCATAGATAGGGATGATGGCCTTGTTCCTTCAGCACAATCCAAAAGGGCTTATCAAATTTTAGACTTTTTCGATCAGAAGCAGAGAATGCACATTCATCGGCAAACATGCATCCTATATTTTCACACCGAACTCCCTTTTCATCGATTTTTAGCTTTAATCCCTCCATGATTTATAAGAATTGAAATCCTTTTAGGTTATCATTCATTATTGATGCTCCAATAAGCTATTTGTGAGAGTATGAGTAGTTCAAATCAATGATTGGCATTTAAAATTAATCAATGCGAAATCTAAAAATGGAGGGCTCATCATGATGTTAAATAGAGGTAACTTTTTAAATTATTGATGGGACAGTTGTTGTTAAAGTTAATGGATGCTTTACAAGATAGATTTTATCCTTTAAAGTGTCGTTTTTAATTTACACAACAAAATCGTCATGATTTTTGTATTGATGAACCAAAATTTGATGGGATTGTTATTTCGTTTAAGCATAGAAAGAATCAACCTATTTCTTTGAACCATTTTTGTCTGTAAAAGTTAAGTGTTTGTAGGAATATTTCTAAAATTACACAGGGAATATTAGTTGTTTGAATAAATACGCGTAACTTATGATGCCATGAGGACCTAAATTTGCAGTTACTGGGGCCATAGAGGAATCAGGGAATTTTTGTTTCATTTATTTGTTAATCTGGTCAACTGTTTTTTGCCCTGGTCCACACATTACGTAATAGCATTTCTCTTACAAGCATGATGAATCAAAAGGACATTTGTTATATTTATCGACAATATATTGAAGGTTATTGTTATTGATTTTAATGTCCTATCCGATATTGAGGTTAAATTGTTTCCAAGCAAGAGTAAGAGCTGCAGCCCAAACTTAGTTTTTGTCATCAGCAATGAAACTATTATAAAAATCATGAATATGGCCTTGATTATTTTAGTTTTGATGTTGATGCTATTGATGTTAATGTTTATGCTAAAGTATATGATGTTGATGTTAAAGTAGATGATGTTGATGTTAAGGTAGATGGTGTTGATGTTCAGACAGATGTTGTTAATGTTAAGGTAGATGTTGTTGATGTTAAGGTCGATGTTGTTGATGTTCAGGTAAATGTTGTTGATGTTGAGGTAGATGTTGTTGATTTTGAGGTAGATTGTTCATTTGATACTTTTTATTGAATTAAAATGTAATAATGCCAATGCTACAAATCTAAATATTAATTGACTCTTACTTTTAAAATTGATGCTATATATTATGCTATATATTTAAAAAAATAATTAAATAATGGGTAAAAATATTAATCATTTATCAAAGTCAAACTAATTAAATTTAAATACGAATAAGTAATACCATCAATTGCCTGGATAAATTTCAAAATAACTACATATTATTTTTGCCAATATTTGGAGATGCAGTATTATCTCTAAACTCAATAGTTTTCTTGAATAATAGTTGATAGCTTGTGATATAAAACATTATATAGCGATTAATGATAATTTGTTAATTAAGTTTCATATGAGTATTGATAAAAACAAAAGATTCCGTTGGCTAGTGGTAACAATTGAATATTCATTCAGCATTAATCAAATACTTAGCGATAATAAATAGCCCAATCTATATCCAATAGCTCCAAGGAATTCATCAAAGACATTCCCAAAACATACGATCTCCAACTGGCTTTTCCGATACATCATACCGTTCGCACCATCATCATCGAGTTTAAATCAGCCTTAAAGAAAATGTACTCCTCCTCTTAGTTAGCCATTATAAATGTTTGGACATGGGAGAAAAGCAAATTTTGGTAATTAGACTCAATCTGATGGATCGAGTTAACAAACTGTTTAAATGCAAATAGCCGCCTAAATTCATTATTGTTGTTGAAACTCAAGAGTTTTTAAGCATGAGGATAGCCACCATTAAAAGTTTGCAATCAAACTCCCTTTTCTCTTTTAAATAATCACGACCCAACGAAATCAAGGATTAAATTCAATACATAGGAAAAATCCTTTAAACTTTGCCAAATTTGACTGTTTCACCAGCAATTAGCGCCGACGAATTAAACTACGATTATAAGCAAGATTTTTATTCTTTGGATGCTGTTTCTCAATACATATTCGGTCGAATACTCGCGGATAAAAATTATAGCATTGGATCAAAGATGGAGAAAGTAAGCTAAAAATTTAATAAATGGTCGAAATAATAAGCTAAGAGCCGAACTAATTCGAGATGGTTGTGTGAAGCGTTAAATGAAATAAGTGAAGATTTGCTGCAGGAATTTAATTGTTCAAGATAGGAATTGTTATAAATTTTAGCCTATTGCCGAAAGAGTGTGGAGCAGTATTTCCATAATCACCATCAACAGAAATAAGCAAATGAATAAAATGTTAGTCCACTCGAATCTCATAATTATCCATAAGAAATGAAGTAACTTGCAAGTATTTTACCTGACACCTGCAAACAGCTATACAAATTTTAGAAAGCCTTAACCACCATGGATATCTATAGAACTTTATTCTTTTTTGGACTGATGTATAGGACTTAATGCAAAATTAAAGAATTGTAAAAATAGGACAAAAATAAATGTGTATTTCTAATTCAAAAATGTTTTTCGAGTGTGATAAGTCAGAAGACCAAAGTTCTAATAAACTTTGGTTACCAGGAATAAGATTATGAGGAATACATCAGTCACTTGAATTTCGACAATGAGATAATAATCTGAATCGGCAAGTATATAAATTTATTTTTCTAAATCTTAGAAATATTATGTTCATACATTAAATTTTGTCTTGATTGTTGAAATTAGTAAAATTATTTTATTAGAACGTTAATACTACGATATGATATGCTAGACCTTTTTATCCATACGAAAAGAGTTAAATTCTCAAGCAAATTCTGAAGTCACATTGAGAATTAAACTAATAATTAATTAAGATAATATTTACTGTATTTACTTATAATAGCCGCAAGTATGACTTTAAATTTACGAAAACTTGTGTCCATATCGACACAACTATCGCTTTAGGGATGCAATATTATCAGGCAAAGCCTAGCTGATAAGACATTAAAGCGATATTTGAAGGGTATTGATGATCCAGTTACTGATGTACCCTATGTTTGATACAGGCAGATTTTAAGATACAATCAATGATGGTCAAAGGACTCAAGATGCATTTTCCTCAACTTAAAATCATCGGAGAAGAGATATAGGAATTTAAAGGTCATATTTAATTTGATTACGATTCTCTTAAAAGCAATATTCTTCCTGAATATTCTCAAATTCATCAATAGCTCAATATTAGCGATGCTTGCCTTTGGATTGACCCGATTGATTGCACGAAAGGATTTCTTAACGGCTCAATAGAGGATGTTACTATCCTTATGGGATTATCTTATCGTAAACAAGCTCATATGGGAGTCATTGGAACTCCTTATAAAAAGATAGATGACGCTAAATGTTATGATCCCGTCATTACTATTGGATCAGTATTCGAGCGAGAAACCCTCGAACTTCGAGAGCAATAATGGATTAAAAAGATGAAAAGCCCGACGCATGAGCCATTACTTATCACTACCAGTAACTCAAGAAGCAGCGTATTGCAATAAAATTTTATTCAAAACATGCAAGGCATAAACGTAAAAGCTGGAGGTTCAGGGAGAAAAGTAAAATTTGTTTTATAAAGATAATGATGGTAATAAATGGATAAGCTGATGCAATGATTTACATCAATACTTCGACTCATAAATGGGACAGCTGTGCAGGTGAGGCAATTGTTAAGTCAATGGGTGGATATTTTAAGACACCAAAAGGGGAGGATATCATTTACAACGAGGAGAGAGAAAAAACAGCGAATAAGGAAGGAATGGTTGCTGCTTTAGAAAAGTAAACATATGAAAAATGTATGAAAGCAATCTAAGTCTATTGACAACTTGTTTTTGAATTCTTATCATTGTATCATCTGATATTGAAGATTATGTAACTATCCACTTTATGAGATTAAATGTTAATGATCAACTCATAACAAGAATGCAAAAATGATGCATACAAAAGTATTAAATTCACATTATATTGAATTGTTGTAATAGAAGCAAAAAGTTAATAATTATTATTGCATTTTATTTCATCATTTTATCGTATGGAAACCAGTCGATTGAATAAAGGCAAGATATGCTCACCAGTCAAAAACCAAAATTATGCTAATCTCGAAGAGGAAAAGAAATATATCCTCAAAAAACTGAATTATTTGTTTGTAATTTATGCCTCCAAAGCATCGAGATATGCTTATAAGGAAATTACAGAAACATATTTCATGGAACTCATCGAAGATACTTACGAGTCTGCGGGGCGTCAATTATATAAAAACAGCACATAATGGAAAAGCATTGTGACTTTGTATCATTGCAAAGGTAAAAAGAATGGCATGATCTACGAATAATTTTTAAAAGTACTCCCCTCAATCGGAACTTATTTCAGCAAATCTAATGATTCTGAAAACGACTTAAAATACCTCATAAAACATCTGCTTTTGGTTTATAGCAACAAGGTCAGTAAGTAAATTGAGTAGACATATGTTTAGTTTGATTTTTCCATCAAGCAAGAGACACAGGAATATATCGGAAAACTTGCTAATAATCTCTACATTATTTATAAGGTACAATACTTTAGATTTAGATTTACTTCCCTCAATAAATCAGCAATCAGTTTGCCAATTCCGAAAAGCCATAATTTGAGGCATTTGACAGCGTAGTAACCTTTTTTAAGGAATTCTAAATGTTCCCAAAGATTATCAGTGCAAGTCAGCTTTATTTAATCTTTATCGAGGTCATGCAAAGCTAATAATAAAATATGTTTACTTGGGCAGATTATGAACAGAAAAAAAAACTTGGAGACAAGGGAGTCATCTTGAAGTTCTCCAAGTTCATTGATCTGCTGGTGCAAGTAAGTCGAGTCAGTGCACATAAGATAAGGTAGATATAAAACCCTGAATGGTAAGTCTAAAAACAAAAATCATCGCTGAAAGCAATGCTCGAATATATGTAAAGCATAAAAATAAAAGATAAAAACAAAAAATTTAAGCAGGTTCGGTTCAGCTTCCTTCTAGCAGAAGAATATATCACTGAGGCAAATAAATGGATGGGCATGATGGCTGATCATAGTCTAAAAGAAGGAACGAAGTCGACAAATTTCTTCGATATGTTCTAAAGGATGAAATTATGATTGTCATCTCATTTGAATATAAATTACATACAATCATTATAATAATTGACGAGTCCACTTATACTTTGTTCACTATTAATTAAAAATAGAAAACAGTATTTTAACAAACCAAAGATTCATAAAGTGCGATAGAGACTAAAATCTGAAGAATTGCAAACAAGATTAATGTTTTTTTCAGTTATCTAAACTCATAGATAAGAAATAGCTTTAAGAATAACTTTATAATAGAATACATTTGTTAGTTTAAATGACAAAAAAACCAGCCCGAACATTCGTAATTTAGTAAGATGAGCACCTCTAAAATTTGAGAAAAATAATCAAACGTGACTTCTTCGGCGACGCCACCGCAGAAGAGAAAAAGGATACCTTGCAGCTAACGCTTAATGATTATATCTCCAACTACAAGTCCAATTAAAACCAGTTTTTTTCTGAAATGGTCCATGTGAATAACTAATAATGGAAGCAAAATCATTGGTGGATCGATAAGCAAGATAAAATGTTAATGGTCACCAACAACTAAAAATTTTTAGCCCTTCCCTATCATAATATGCTTGGGACAAACACCAACGAAAATGGCATTAATACAGCCATTACCAAGCAATAGGCCAAAAATTCATTCTTTTTTAATAGGGAAAATAATTATGGATCCCTTCAAAATTTATAATACTAATCGGGTAAGATGGTTGCCTATGCCAATTGCAGACTTTAAGATTCTCTCTCTTAGATAAAATAGAAAATTGGATTTGTTAAAAATGAAGAAATCACTCCTGTAAGAGAATTGTCTAAATAATGGGAAGGCAAGCGTCAATAAAATAAAAATGATTCAGTGAGAGGATAGGCCGATGATGGGCCACTTATGACTTGGGGAGATATTGAAAGCACACCTTTGAGAATTGCTGGCCCATAGTTTCGAATTCCTTAGACTCCTCAAAGAGAAGTTATCTTAAGCAATTTGAATAGTAAAATAACTAAATAAAAATTACTACCTCCTAAAAAAAGTGAGCATGTAATGAAAATTTTGGGAAGTCTAACTCCCGGCCTAAACAGTCGAAATCGACTGACTTCTAGTATGCGAAGGATTGACAGTGTAAGAAGATAAAAGAACAGTGGTAAAGACTAAAAAAACGATATTTCAGGTCTGCTGCACATTAAAAAATGATGATTTTACACCAAATTATCCTATCACCTCAAATAGACATTTAGGAAATGAAATTTATTCAATAATATTTTTGATTTTATTTAGGGATGAGAGCAGTTATTTTACGACTAAATATACAATATTTTTTATTACTAAACTATGAAGATCAGTACAAAATCGGTTGGAAAAATTAAAAATTCAAACTCAAATGCAGTTGGAATGCTGTACCAACGCCAAAGCACAAGCCTTGAATCGACACTTACTCGCACCAATTCCACTTCAAATATCAAACACTCCTCTAATATGGTTCGATCAGCCAGTCAAAAGAAATGCAGTTCAGTAGGCCAAATATACACTACTAAATATTCTAAAAGTAAATAATAAGCTAATGACGGAATTCTGCTGAAAAGATATGGCCCCTCTTTTATCAACTATGACGAGATCTAGAATAAGCTATCAAATTATCTGCAATGCACTATAAATACTAACTGCAGGCTAAAATATAACTATCTCTCCCAGAATCAATATCCTTTGACATAAAATATGAATTATAATGCTCAAACAATGAATGGACCCTTATTTTTTAATAGAAAAATGCATACGGATTAGAGTAAAAATGATTTTAACAACAGAGCAGAAGTTAGAGTCACTCTTAATAAACAATAGAGAAAGTAAAACCTTTTGCATGAAAAAGGTTAAAATAATTATAAGAATAAAGAAAACATCAATTTCCTGGCAATGCCCAGGAAATAATCAATATATGGTATGGCATCGATTGATCACGAATAAAATAAATCCAAACTCCAAAATAAGTTGAAAAAAATGATAGAAGACTATGAAAACAAACAAAAGTAACTTAGTTCATAAATGAAAAAGATAGAAGAAGCAAATAAAAGACTCTCTGAGGATAAAAAGGATTTAAGTTTAATTGATAAATAGATCAACTTTCACTAAAAATAAATGCACCAATAAAATTTAGTTGAAATCAACGATGCATTAAAGGAAATTTTCTAAAAATTAATTGAATTCAATCTTAAAAGTATCAGTTTATCTCCACAGATCGACGCAAAATTATAATAGATTTGGAAATCAATACACAAACAAATTGTTTTAGACGAACAGTTAAGAATATCTAAGTGCTACGTCAACCAACAAAATATTTAGCCAATTTTAAACATTATTAATTCAAACAGAATTAAAAAAATAGAATTGGATTTGCTAAAAACCCACACTGATGAGTATGATCCATTTCTCATATAAAAGGCAAATGAGTTCTTGAGCAAAAAGAACATCAAACTTACAGATAAAATAATTACCAAATGTATTGCTAATATTTTTGTTAAAAATTATGAAGAGGCAGAAAGACATTGGAGTAAAGTTTTTAGTCAAGAACAAATGGAGAGATTTTTTCGAAAAATGTTCTTATAAAAATAGATAAATGGGTTATAAAAAAAGGAAATTAAGAATAACGATTTGAATTTAAGAGATTTGGCAAGATATTTAAGTACTCTTTTTCGAGCAAATCTGAGAAATAGAAACATTTATTAGATTAGTAAAAGACTAAAGGAAACAGCATTTGCAGGGAGATTCATTGAGCTTCTATCATAAAAAATAGAAAAAGGAAGTTAATCAAAAAAGTCATTTTTGATTAATAAGTGATACTTTGTTTTAAACGAACGAAAATTATTAGAAATCATGTAAAATATTTTCTTCTAAACTTTATAGTTTTTTAAGGTACGTTTGAATCTTGTTTAATTATAATATTTACAAATCATATGAAAGAATAGATAGACAAATAAGGCAGCGATGAGGCTGACAGGTAGCAAAATTCTGCTCTATACTTTAGCACTGACAGAATAAAGTCCTCACAATCATTGCAAACAACCCTAGGTGCTCTTTTTTACAAAAGTGCTATTCTTCAATCGAGAAACTATTGTACTAATATCTGCCAGATAATATCTCCGATACTTTGCTTACTCTTTACGCTTGCGGTAAGGCAAATAGTTCATGGGATAACCACAGGGGCAGTGAAAAGTTTTTAGTATCCTCAACCATTTAATCTGCCAATTATGAATATTTACATTAGGCCTCAAATTGGATTAGATTGCCAACAGATCTATTATTATGAAGTAAACCCTGCCACCTAAAAATGGACCAATCAAATCATCAGTATGCAGCTGAAATAAATGTGTCCTTCCGAGAATTTAAGCCCGAGATTCATAAAAAAAGAGTAGGTTAATAGATAAATTATGAATATTATAAAAGCTGCTGATCTTTAGCCTTTTGAAAGAGGAGAAGATCTAAAGACATAAATTCCAGATGGCGCTATCCGATTTAAGTAGGTCAATAAATCAACCCTCACTGCGACTATAGGGATCAATGATTTCAGACTACCCGAGTATCATAGAAACAATGGAGTCACGAAGATAATGGTAAAAACATCTCTAACAACAACTATCAGCACCTATTTAAGAGTGACTTAGGGAATGATGTCTTTAATTGATAAGATAACTGGTCCTTTCCTTCAGTTAAGCGATCCTCACGAAAGAATAGTTGGATCGTTTATGTATATGCCTTTCTCGGGATAAGATCAAAGTTTTATAAACAAGATGGTGAATATTCTTGGATCTGGTCTTTATCCATTAGGGTTATCTCTGCTTCTTCCCCTTTTTCTCTATACAATAGTGTCTGAAAAATAATAAAAGCAACTATAAATCATGAAAATGAATGGATTGGATGTCAAATACTATTGGATCAATTTTTTTATAGTTAGTTTCATACTCTCAATGATTACATCTCTTGTGATGTATATCTTTGGGAACTATGTTATATAAATCACCTTTTTTACCAAAACTTCTGCTTCTATAATATGGGTCATGTTTATAGGATGGGCTATTGCTCAAATATCAATGACGAGCTTTGTTCAAATCTTTATCAATAGTTCAAAAACAGCCACTATCATTGGCTACATTCTATCAATATTCAGCACTCTTATTGGGGTTACTTTGTGTACTGTCGTATTTCCTTACCCTATGAAGATGCCATTTTATCTCCTATGCTACCCTCCTTTCGCTTTAAGCAGAATAGTTTTTCATATTGGATTGGCCTGCTCAGATTCGCGCTAATGCTATCGATCATTTGCAGGTCTTGACCCTGAAGTATATCTTGGCTTTGTTGTTTTATTTGGATCAATTGCTATGTATATAATTTCGATTTGGCTATCGGAAATGGTTCAGCAATAGTTTGGAGTTGCTCATCGACCTAAAATAATCGAACAAATAATAAAAAGGTTTTATAAGAAACCAAAAAGCAATTAACTAATGGAATAGTATGAGTATACTGACCTTGAAAACAACGCTAATGGCACTTAAATGGCTAGTGTCTCGCTCTCAAATGCCGTAAATAATTAAAATAATATTGACTAATCCGTCCATAAGCATAGTCTTGAAGTTCGGAAATCATAAATTTATGGCGAGCCATTAATCATCAAAGAAATCAGCAAAAAATATGAAGATAATAATGGGTAAAATTAATCAATTGCCTTAAAATCACTTTCAATTAAACTTGTGAAGGGCGAAATATTTGGTTTTCTTGGCCCCAATGGAGCTGGAAAGACTACTTTAATATCGGTTTTAACTGGAATGTACCCTCAAACTTCCGGAAATGCTTGGATATCAGGCTAGTAAATTGGTCATCCAGAAACGAACAAACTTATTGGAGTTTGTCCTCAATTTGATATCCTATGGGCTGATCTCACAGTCTAAGAGCATTTAAAATTTTATTGCAAATTAAAACAAGTTGACCCTTCTGAAATCGATACTAGGGTCAAATAATCTTTATAAGACGTTGACCTGTTCTAGTCTAAACATTTAAGATCAAAACAACTGTCAGGTGGAATGCAAAGACGATTGTCAATCGCTATTGCTCTGGTTGGAAATCCCAGCGTTTTATTTTTGGATGAACCTAGCTCAGGCCTCGATCCAGTTCATAGAAGACAAATTTGGAATATTCTTTTGAGTAAGATTTGATTAATTTAGAATGCAAAAGAAAAACCTCCATTTTTATGACCAGCCACCTCATGGACTAAGTTTAATTTTTGTGCGATAGGATAGGCATCATAAGTCAAGGTCAATTGAGATGCATTGGTTAAATCAATAGGCTAAAGGAAAAATACGGTTCAGGCTACAGACTAACTATCAGCTATCATAACTTTCTGAGATCCAACGCAGCGGTTCTTGAAAAACCTAAAATAATTCAGTAACTAATTGAAAAATGTAAATTGTAAATTATTAATGAACTATAAACTCGCATCGTGCTTAAGATATTTAAGGACGACATTCAGATATGCACTCAATGGCTACGAACTGATGGATCTCTAGTTTGGAGTATAAGCCCACCAAGTCTGTATGATTTGTTTATGCACTTCGTCAAGTGATGTAATTTACAGCATAATGCATTCATATTTGAATATTCTCGATTCAATCAATTTCAATAAATATAACTTTCATGCGTAGAAAAAGCGGTGCTAATTTTGATTAGCTCCTCAACAAAGATTGGAGCATTATTACCAAAGGCGAATACACTGATCTGCAAACGGCCTTCAAAAAGACTGACCAGCGCAATGGTGGCATTAGCTTCTATGATCTCATTAATATCATCCGAAGTATGTTTATAAGGATTTAGATATTGGTATCCCTATCACTGAGGAAAGAAAAGACAAGATCAACAAAGATATCAACAACAAAGAGATAAGGATATTGGATTTTACTATTCTTCTTAATACCACTGCTTCTTTAAAAAAATAAAGAGAAGAGAATTATCGTGGAGAGGTTCCTTAGGAAAATTAGTACCGTAACTAAAGACTAAATTAGTTGATGCATTCGTGGCTCTTGGAGGCAAATCTGATAAGAGCGGTTACGTCAATAAAAATGCTTTAATGGAGATAGTCAAGAGGGAATTTGAGCTGTCTCTTGATATCGAGGCTATGATTGAAGGAATGCAGGGGGATAATCTTGATTATGATGCCTTTTGTTCAATTTTCGAGCAGAATAAAGAAAACAAAGAAAGAGGAGAAGAGAGACTGGCTTCGGCTGCCTCTCAAAGGTCCATGAAAAGCCAAGGAAGCATGAAATCACTGATCATTGAGGATAGAGATTTTCAAAAGTTTTTAGCCCAGTATGAAAGTTAGGAATACTGAAATCTGATCACCATTAAATCATGATTTAATAAAACCATATATAAGATATAAAAAAATGCCCCCGCGAGGAATTGAACCACGGTCTTATGATTTTTAATCATATGCTCTCCCACTGAGCTACGAAGGCTATTTGTAAATTAGCATGAGACCCAAATTTCTTGCATCCGAAATCATAGTAACCTGATAATAAGATATTGATAAATAAATACTCATTTAAAGATAAGGGAATATTCAATTGCCATCTTATTATAACCTAATCATGTATTAAATGCCAGCAAGCCCTACCTAATTTGAAGTATATTATTTTTCAATTAAGATACAAACAAATTAATATCGTTAAATGCATCTCTCATTCCAATACTGAGAATACTCATATGAGTTTTAGAATATTAAGTATTAAGTGAATGTCAAATATTTTACTAAAAATAATAAAAAATTGGATTGACAGGATTCATTTATTTCCCAATTTTATTGTTCGGCTTAAAATTCGTTTCTTTACGAAGGTTCCTTCGTAAATCAAATGGAGTTGGACATAAGTTTGTAAATTTTAGTTGAGATTTTCCTCCTTAAAAATGGTCTTGAGAAGTCCATTTGTATTATTATTAGGATCAAGGCTTAAAAAGGAATATTTTATAATAAGACGTAAATTGTATTAAATATGAACAAATATTTTTCTTAGAGTTAAATAATTTTGCAGTTCGAATCATAGAAATTAAATCTATTAATAGGCTACATAATGATTTATAATTAGTCTGTCTTTATAAATATGGTTGAGAAATGATTGGGTAATTAATCATTGGGTAACTTTTAATATCGTATATTTTAAGTACTCCGTTATAAAGTGATCAGAATTTTTTATATATGCTAGTAGATTCGATAAGAACTCTCACTGATCTTTCTCCTCTAATAGGTCAACATTACATTGACATTTCTTTTAAAAATTTAACCTATGAAGTTCCGATTAAGTCCAATTCAGCTAATGGAGAAGTAAAGACTATTTTGCATGGAGTATCGGGAATATTCAAGGCAGGTTAGGTCAGCGCCATCATGGGGGCATCAGGTGCAGGTAAAACTACTCTCCTTAATATTTTAGCTGGAAGAATCGACACCTTTAAGGGAGATTTACTAGCCAACGAAACTCCTTACTCCTTCTAAAACTTCGGCGACTTTGCCAACTATGTCATGCAAGAAGACATTCTTATGCAAACTCTAACTGTGCGTGAAACACTGGAGTTTGCTGCTCGCCTAAAGCTTGATGAGCATAAAGTTAATGTTTAGGCACGCATTGCCGATATTACTCAAAAGTTGAAACTCTAAAAATGCCTTGACGTTTTGGTAGGTGGACAACTTTTGAAGGGTATTTCGGGAGGGGAGAAAAAAAGGACTTCCATTGCATTTTAACTAATCAGTGACCCTCAAGTAGTTATTCTAGATGAGCCAACCTCGGGAATCGACTCTCTCACATCCTATATCATCGTCAATGAACTAAGAATGCTAGTGAGGGAAGGCCGCACAGTCATTTTGACAATTCACCAACCTAACTCATAAATTTTCGATTTATTTGATCGGCTTGTACTTATGGTTGAGGGACGTATTATATTTCAGGGACCTTCGATCAACGCTGTGCCTTACTTTGCTACTAATTTCTGTCTTTAATGCGGTGAATTCTAAAACCCAGCCGATTATTTAATGTCAATTATGCATCAATAATTAGAGGCCAATACTAAAAGATATCCGGACTATTTTAGGGTTTACAACTAAAAAAACAGTCCTGAAATCGAAGCTCTCCTCAGTGGCAAATGTAATAGTTAAATTGTAACTCGAAAAACTGAAGCCAGCACTTTCAAGACTCTAAAGTTGTTATTGAAGCGCGATTACATTAACATCTTAAGAAATCCGATCGTCATGAAAAGTCGAATTGTTCAAATCCTTTTTATGTCGATTTATACAGGGGGACTCTACTTTAGTGCGGGAAGAGTGGATTACACAAACTCAATCAATTGGTTTGCTATCACTGGATATCTGTTTTTTATCAGTATGGATCTATTCATGCAAAGTTTAATGCCAGTGGCTTTGACTTTTCCGATGTAAAGAATGGTCTTTTTAAAATAGGAAAACGCCAAAATGTATGGAGTATGGCCCTATTTCCTAAGCAGAAATGTAATCTAAATTCCCTATCTCATTGTTATCCCGATGATATATCAGCTACTCAACTATTGGATGATTGGCTTAGGCAATTCTCCAGAACAATTTTTTACGATGTATTTGATAATATTGTTCTTATCATTTGCAGGAACTTCATTAGGATTTTTAATTGGTTCAATAATAACAGATCCAACTATGGTTTCCAATTTGCCCACAGTAGTCATGCTGCCTTTTTTAATATTTTCCGGTTTCTTTAAAAATGATGCAAATATGCCTGACTGGATTGGTTGGATACGCTATATTTCCCCCTTCAACTATTGTTTCACTGCCCTTGTCAAAAATTAGGTCCTATATAAGCCTTCCTTAGTAGGCCAAATGAATTTCGATACTACTTTATGGGCATCAATCGGAATTTTGCTAGTCTTAGGACTTGCCTTCCGTAGTTTATCGCTCTTCTTTTTGTGGCTGAAGAAAAGCAAGCTTCAATGATTATGCTATAAAAATTTATAAAATTATAAAATATGATAATTATTTTTCCTGTATATTTATTGCTGAATCACTTGTTGATAGAAATCCCATAACACTGTTCAATATGGTTTGTCAAAGTAGAGAAACAGATATTTCGGTCATCGTTTACAATGTGATGATAAAATTGCAGCTCTTGGCCTCGTTAAATTTCCCTTTTGGCATTATCTAATCTCCTTTGGACTATTTCAGGGGTTTAGGTTCCGCGGCCTCTCAATCTTTGTTCTAGAATATTAATACTCGGAGCGTCAATAAAAACGAAATTGCAATCAATTTCGTTATTGTGAATCTTTTATCCTCCTTGAATATCAATTTATAACAAACAGATCTATGTTATTGATACCTTACTTTTCCTCTGTTCATCACGTCCATTAATTTTCCTTTATGAGTTCCATAGTAATTTCCATGAACTTCACAGTATTCAGCAAATACTTTCTTTTCAATTTCCTAAATTTATTGATTAGTACTTTTTCAAATTCTTCTTTTGTGACGAAATAATATTCTCTTCCATGAACCTCCCCTTGTCGAGGACGACGAGTTGTATAGCTAATGCTTAACTCGAATAAATCAGGGTTTTTCGAAATTAGGAGATTAATGAGGGTTCCCTAATTAATTTTATCTAAGTACTTTTCCAACACCGGAGCACCCAGTAATGACAATAGGCTTATGTCGAACGATATCTTTGTTGTAATTAAAGTAGGAAAAGAATTTTTTAGAATAGTCATAGATGTTTTAGGGTTGCTACAACAAGCATGAGCTGAGAAAATCATTGAGAATTTGTCTCAATTCTGGGTGATTTTTTAGATAGCTGATATGTTCTTCCTTGATGTTATGCTTGATTGAAGTAAAATAGGCCTGCAACTCAGAGTCAAAGTTTTTGTTGCTTTCCATAAGTTACAACTATAACAAAGTAATGTTGATTTTATAAATGATTAATACTTAATTGCTCAAATAGTAGTAGAAATAAGTCTGCATAAATAGAGTAAATTTTATTTTATAAAATTTACACTTTATTTTCCTTTGATTTATTACTTTAACTTATAATTCAAATACATTTCAACTCAATTGTTAAATTATTAAAAAAATGATTGACTGCAAAGTTTTAATAATATTAATCAATCATCTAAAATATCGACACTGTCGAATTTAGATATTTACTCTGCGCATTCGTAAATAAGCAATTCAATTATCTTTTACCCAAGACAGAGGAGCACTTCAGTATATTCTGATAATGAATTTGTCATATTTTACTATTATTACACTAACCACTTTTATAACATAAGCCCCACTCTATTTTCACGAATTGAGTTTAGTTGTGAATCACTGAGATTTGCAACTTGGCTCTCACCCATCTAGACAGAGGGATCAGCAATAAAACCGCAAAGAAAACCTCCCCATTGAATGAGCTTAGCAATTGATGATCCAAAAAGTTAATCCAGCCTCATTTGTGAGTCAGGGTAATCTTCAATATTTCCAGCATAATTATAATTATCGATAGCAGAATTTACTAATAATTTGAGCTATGTATTTTTGTGGTTTTTCAACCCTTTAGAGTGGTGTAGCCACGGAAGTGGTTTCCCATAAACACTTCCAGGCTTTTAAAACTCTAAAGATTAATTGAAGGCGTCAATAATGCTAATCATAAAAAATTATCTTAATTCTCTGGTATTTTTTGAAAGATTCTGCCCGTTCCACTGAATAAAAGCAAGAATACCCTAGGATTATTTACATTGTCCTCCTCGTAATATTATAAGAAGTCGACAAACAATTCCTTTGTTATAGGCTGAATTTTATTAGCTATAATCCTGAAATAGGGATACAAATATTATTCCTGAAAAGTATTGTAGCGACTTGAGACTTATCCTTCAATGGTTGTTCGATATGCCCTCAGATACTAATGAAAATCGTATTTGATGCTTTCAGATACGTTGAGGATAAAATTTTATTTATGCTGTTCATGATTTTGAATAAACTAGCAAACACTAATGCAAAATTATTTGATAAAGGTTAAATTTGTAGCAAAACCCTTTGACTAAACTTGAGAACTGTTGACGCTGATTGATTTATTTGATTTTTCAAAGGATGAACTTCGTGAAAGCTCTTCTTCTTTGCGTTTCTTTTTATTAAATTACACCTCGGAAATATAGGTATTTTGTTATTCTTTTTTGATTCCAGTAGATCCTTCAGTAGGAATACCTTGGTGGTTATTCAGCAAATTAATAATCTCACCGTGAGATATATTATCTTATTCTTATGACTTGCATTCATTTTCCTCGCTAAGATCGACTCTATTAAATATTTTCTATGCTCTTCTCTTTGCCTAACTCTGCTCTTAATTAATTTCATCATAATTTTTTCTAATCTCCAAATTTAAGTCATCGTTACTCTTTTATTTTTATGACAAATCAGATTCTCTGTATTTTTGGCTGTCATAGCCCTGACTAAGACTATTGTATTTGCTTGAATCACTTTATACTTTTGCAGATGAAGTTTAACTTTAATTTCGCATTGCCTCTTCAATTTTCCTTGTGATTTACATTGTTTGCTTATGTACTTCTTAAATATCGTCAGCCCAATATTTTTTATAAATTTTTTATTCCTCAGATGATTATGAATTATTCCAATGATCCATGTTTATCTAAGCTTTCTTTGGTTTTTAATCGAGCACAAATTAAATATGCTTTTCTTCAATTGGAGAAGTATTGGTGAAATTATCCTTCAAGACAGTTAATTTTTTAGTAATAGGTTCTTAAATCTGATCTTTTTCTTCAAGTTGACTTTGCCGAATATCAAAATATTCTTAGTTTTATTGCTATTCATGCGCTTATGATATTGAAATATCTTCCATATAGTTAACTACTCTCTTTGCTTCCTCCATTCTGATTATAATTTAATCCTTTTATGACTGTTTGTTGCTTGAAAGCTCGTTGTTTTTAGTCTTAAATGTCCGAGGTGATAATATTTGATCCTTGAGCATCTTTTCAAACATTTTATGTTTCTTTTAGTATTTCTATTCAATCAAGAGCTATTTCTTTTTGAAGACACTTGCAATATTTTTATTTTTCAAAATTTAAAATTGCTATTCAATTTGAAGGTTAGTTGGAGAAGAACAATCGAACACTTCAAATTGCTTTTTAAATGATTCAAGACTAACATCTTGCTTTTATGCAGACTCTTCTATTTTTTTGGGCATTCTAATCTCAAAAAATTAATGTTTTTTCAAATTTTATTCACTATTATTAACAATCTGCTCTCGACTCTCTTTGAGGCTTAGAACCTTAATATTTTCTTTCAAAAATTAGTTTTATACTTCAAGGGATCGGAACTTTTAATTTTGCTTTTAAAGTTATAATTTTATCTTTTATAATTCTTTCATTATGCTAGTATTCTCCATCTTATGATCCTTTTATTGTTATGCAGAATTTTTTTAAAGCATGCCTTCATTGAACTAAATACTTAGCCTTTGATATTTATTATGGGATGGTTTTAATCCTCCAATTGTGCTGATTTCATTGCTGCTATTATTACTATTGGCTAAGCTATTGCTGTTGATTATGTTGGAAGAATTTCCTGAGTTATAAATCTGTCTATTTGGTTCTCTTTCAATTTGAATTATTGAATTTTACTGTTAATTCCAAAAAGCGCATTTCTTATTATCAATTTTGTTCTTTATATAACGAATGCGGGTATATTAATCGTTTAATTTACGATAAATTCCCTTACGACTTTGATACCCTCTCCAAAATGCCTGAATTTTAATAATTTGTTTATTTAGTTCTTGTAATTGCTTTTATTTAATAGTACCATTTAAGTATTTATGGACAATGGAAATCTTTGTAGTTGTATTACTTTTTTTAGAGCTTAATTGCCTATATTTGTCAGAAGATGTCCGCTTTTCAATCGGAATGGTTTCAATTGGATAGGATGGTGGAGGACTGTCATGTATCATCTTTTCAGCTTATTTTTTTAGTGTATTATACGAATTTTATTCATCAAACTCCTCTTCATCAATAAAATATATAGGAATCCTCTATTATTCTTATTTATACGGTTTCTTGAGCGCTATAAAAGATTTAGAAGCATTGGCTTTCCTTTCAATCTCTACCTTTCTAAGCTAATGCGCAATTTTATTCTTTTTTAACTGCTCCTCCTTTATCAGCCTCTCTTTTTATATTTTTTGCTTCTTCTTTTTTTCCTATATAAATTTTGTTATTTTATGATGATCTTCTTCTCGAACTTAATTATAAATTGGCTTTTCCCGACTATTGTTGACTTTAGATTTGCTAATGCTATTCTTAATATTGGAGTTTGTAAACGCATACAAGTTCTTTAAACTTTATTTTTGACTTTTCATTACCTTTTTCCTATTTTTTGAATGGGAACGAGATTTTTATGCAGAACTCGACGGAGACTTGGACTTATTTTTCTCATACTTAATCAATTTAATATTTTGTGCAGATGTCGCATTTTTTCTTTTTCTTAATTTATGATTCGTGCTTTTGGACCTTTCATCCTTACGAGAATGAGAATGTCGTTATGGTGTTTTTTATTACTTCATATTTTTTATTATCTTATTGTATTAGGCTGGTTTTTGCTTGATGGGAGTCTAAAACAGTTTTTATTTTTCCAGTCTTTCTCCGATATCTTTTCCTTTTTTTTTAGCTTTCTTGCCCTGCTCTAAATTACTAATTTGAGATTCTATTTTATTTGGTATTTTTTGCTCAACTTCTGCATGGTTCTAAATTTTTTTGCCAGTGCATCCTTGAGATTTATCTTTCATATTAAAATTTATTAGTATATTAATATTATTTCTGTTGGGGTGAGTTTAGCGAATATCTCCATTGCTTTTGCGACTATTTTTATTCATATCAAATACTGTTATAAGATAAGAACTATATCATTATAATTGATGGTAAAGCTCTACCTATAAAAAATGAATTGCTTTATTAAATTAGACAACAAAATGATACATGTAAATAACTATTAATCATAGTCATTTTTATTGAACTTACATATATAAGGACATTCATTTATATTAATAAATAAAAATACAATCATGAACAAAACTATCACTCAAAAATTAATGCGCCATCAAAGTCTTCATAAACGAGATGGGGGAGAATCGACTTAGTTCCAGGTTTTTACAGATGAACAATTCATCAAAGATAAAAAATGCTAATCTCAGTACTATCAAAAGAGATAGAAAACTATAAATTCTTTGAGTGTATATCGTCAGCAAATGTCCTCACAAAATTATAGCCCTTTAAACCCGATTCAAGTTCAATATGTTAACGATAACCCAATTGGTGTTTCAAATCCAAATACCCAAAAAAGTAAAAATGATCATCATAACAAGATGAAGCGTACATAATCAATGACATAGTTCAAAGATACAGCAAAAATGAGAGTCATTTAAAAAAGCACAAACAATAGGAGTCGCCTGAACAATAAAAAAATAGGAAAACCAACGAAAAAATAAGTATGCTAAAAAAGATTATTTAGCATTATAACGCCAAATCGACAGAACGAAATTACTATTCAAGTATTGAATTTTTAATATAGACTTGATTTGCCGTTTAGGAATAAGGATCAATACAAACTTATCGGAAGAGCACTAATTTGTATCAGTAAAAAAGATAGTGCCCAAGACAAGTGTAAAAAAATAATAAATAAAAGTAAGGGCGAACGTAACTTGCAAGGTGATAGACAACGTCAACATTAATAATCTGGACATTTATCATAACTACTTTAATCATAAAAATATTAACGTTGAAGCACACAGTATAAACGAATATTTCCATTTGAGTCCGGAATAAAGTGAATTATATTAAAAAGATACAACTAAATTCTTGTCCAACAGTAAGAAAGAAAAAGAAAAATCTCGCTACAAGAAATAAAAGTCATCATATAGAAACGGTGCCAATAAATTATAAACTTTACCTGAATATAGATCGAAGATAATTGAAAATATCAGCGATAACTGTATCAATATTAAAGTTAGCAAGTTTAGGTAGTTCATCTTTCTAATCAATTTCGCCAATAACATTTATAGAGAGCTGGATATAGCCAAATATTAGACAAATTTTAGAATATTTATTGGAAAAGGAAACAATAACAATTTGATTTAAGCCATCATCAAGAAAAGATTTTGGTTTTAAATCGTGAGAAGCAAAGAGGAAGCTAATTTTATATGGACACAGCTTAAAGAAGAAACCATCTATCAAAAACAAAATAACATTATCCTGCAAACCGGCTCTCATAGTAAAAAGGGATTTATCAACGAGAAAATAATTTCTTACTATAAATCACAAAATATTTCATTTTTAAAAGAGTAAGAAAAGACTAATCATACTTTTCATAGCGAAGTGCTATCAACAGAACCATCTCCAAATACAATCAAACTGATGAAGTAACCAAATGGATAATTGTAAATTAAAACTAAAAAAAAGTTTAAGCATACGAAGAAAAATACTAATTCAATCGAAAGTATCTAATCTGAAGGAAAACTACTTACCATTGAGCAATCTTAAAGATATAGATAACTGTTGAGTCAGGTGGACGATAAGAAAAGATATTTATTCAACGATCGGCTTAAATATTTAAAACAATTGAAAATGGTGAGGCTTGATGAATTAGATCCTCCTATTATTCATAACCATCTTCCTTTAAATGGTTTACTTGGTAATAAAAAAGCAATGTTCTATATGTTAAAGTAATATTATAAACTCTGTAGTAAAGATATTTTTTAAGTCGTCCCCTTAACTTTCCACATTCGCAAAGGGTTATTAGATGAACAATTTACCCTATTTTTAGACAAATATATGAGTAATCGCGATCGGAAATGTTAAAATTACTGGATAATTAAACCTGGATAATTTTCAAATCGAGGTCAAGGGATTACTTGCACCTGCAAGATCTAAGATATAAAAAATAGGATTAATAATCTAAAAAAATTGGGCAAAAATAAATCATTAATTCTTCAGTAGTATATTATAAATCCTCTTCTTTATAATAATAGAAAATTTGATATTAGAGCCTACATGCTTGTTTGCATTAATAATGGAAAATTGAGAGCCTATTGGTATCAAGACGGATATATTCGTACTTCCAGCTATACTTGGACTTTGTAGAACATCAATGATAATCTCATTCATTTAACAAATGATGCCATTCAAAAATATTCGTGCAACTATGGGAAATACGAACTTGGAAATAAACTCACATACTCAGAGTTGCAAAGATATCTGGATACTCTACCAAAAAATGGGAAAAAGTATAATTTTATGATGGAAATATATCCAAAATTAAAGGAAATTGCCACTGATTCAATTAAATCCGCCTTTCATTTTATTGATCCTTATAGAAAGGGGAATAACTTTGAGATATTTGGGTTTGATTTTATGATCGACAACAATTTTAAACCTTGGCTCATCTAAATCAATACAAACCCTTGCCTCTAAGTAAATTGTCCTGTTCTCGAAAGAATTATACCATGCATGGTATAAAATGCTTTTCGGTAATTGTTCTATAACTTAGGATAGCTGTTGACCCCATATTCCCTCCTCCCCTTAATTTTTCATCCACCTATAAATATAGTATACCTGAAAATGCTTTGCATTATAATAAGTTTTAACTAATTTTCGATGAATAAAGGGATGGTCTTTCACTTTCCTAATTTTATAAAAATAACAACATTGTGGACACCATCGATGACTATGAATAAGACAAATAGATATATGAATAAGAAGGACCGGAAATAAACCTCGAGCAAAATTAATAAAAAATACAATGATTATAATTATACTATACGTTTAACTTTGCAAAAGAAATTAATCACTCATATCCATATTTTTTAAAATTGTGCTTTATAGTTTCAATTGATATTGTTACTTCGCCTACTGATTTCACTCTTGTTACTTCGCGACCATCTCCCAAAGATAAAATCTTTTCATGATCCTTGTATTCGGCTTCCACTCCTCCGAGAAAACCAAAGATACCTGAAATTGTTGATTGGGGTAATGGCTTGAATATTTGTATCTTTCTAATATGTTTTCCTGTTTGAGAAGGTAAATGAACATTGCCGTATCCTCTTACAAAAGATCGTCCAAAAAAATCAGTACCATAAAGAGCAATAATAAGTTGAGGCCATCCAACTATATAAGTAGTTTCAAATGATATCTAAAATGGAAGATTCCAAGTAATAATTTGTCCATTCGATGATGCAATTTGACTAATAAAAGATTTTTCTCCAGCCGTGCGTATCCAATCTGACCCATGCATGATTGTACAAAAAGCAGTGAGAGAGTTTTCCTACTGAAAAAATCCTGTTCTAACTTCTCCAGTGAATGTGACAAATAGAGATTCTTTTTTGAGCATCTTTGGTATAAAGTTAAGTTCTTCCTTTTCTTTTTCTTCTTATTCTTCCTCCTCTTTATTTAACGACTACTGCTACTCGACTTATTTTTTAGGTTGCTATTTTTTCTTGGGTAATTTGTTTTTCATTTGATATAATTTGATTTGAAATTTCAATAAATCTATTTATAAACTCTTAAATTATGAAATGCCAAAATTTAAATAGATAAGTTCCGCATCAATTAAAAGTGTGCATGCTATTATGAATTCGATATCAATTAATTTTACCAGACTCTTGCTTCTGAAAGTAGTCCTTTAAATATTATATCTTTTTCTTCTCTGAACGAGGGGAATCTTTACGCCTGCCCAACATAAAATATACTCCGTATAATATTTCTTTTTCATAGATATACTTATTAAATTCGATATAATTTTTTGCTTTGTTATCGCTAATTAGGATATTTTCAGCTGTTAGATAATCACAAAAATGAATAGCCGCTTTCAACTGAGTAAAGCAGTAGCCTTGCTTTGATAGTAGTTTTGATTGACTTGCAAAGGATTCAATAAAGCTAAATTAATCAATAAATACCTAATACTCGATATTAATCGTTTTGGAGCGGCTCTGATAAGGACTAGAATCATTAGAGGATAAATGTCATCTGCTGATGCTGCTTTTTACGACTTTGATAAAAGCATATAGCTGTTTACAATGATTCTATTTGCTTCTTAGATGCAATGTAGTTTTTCAGCGGCCGTTCTTAATTTATCTATGAGTTTTAAATGATTAGCAGCCACATCCCAAATTTTCCAGTTTCGTAATTAGGTATCAATTTTCATATGTTAAAAATTTATCCAATCAAGTGTTTTAAGCCTCATATACAAAGCAATATCATCATACAGGGCATATTTGGGATATAATTTATCGTATAGCCTTTTGCTGATTTTTAATTCAATATTTTCTTAGAGCCATTCCAAATTTTATAATAGCATTGAGTATTCCAGTTCCTTGGATTTAATAAAATCCCTGATAAATTGAATAAATTCAAAAAACACTTACTTTATGCCGATTGTATCCTCAATCATGTTGAATCTTTACTTAACCTATGGAAGTGAGCATAGGATTTATGAAAATTTCATAATGCTATTGATGTGGCTTTAGTATTTAAGTTTTGTTTTTTATGGTTCGCCCGTTAAGGACTTAATAAAATCAAGATTTAGAGCAGTGTGAATGCAGCGACTTTGATTTTAAAGCCATAACTTTTCTCGATACTCTTCAATGACACCTTTCATGAGATTGGTTTTTAAAACAATTTATTTTTATCTCGTTTTGGGAGATGTTAAACAAAGTTTAATTTCATTTTTTATAAAGAATTATTCCAGTTTATGTCGTTTTAACTAATTTCGGATATAAGTTTCTTTTATTGATAGTTTTTCATTTTGAAAATTAATACTAGAAATGGCCTTCAAGTAACATTACTTTGAAATCAGCCATATGTACTTGAATTATTAGAACCTTTTCACAGTTTATGACTACAATTCTTACAATATTTTATTGATGCTTATATTTCTGGCTAATATTTTTAGGTATTATATTTTGATGCTTAGGGGAATAGTATCTATAGAATTAAGCGTATCATTATTGTCGTCTAACTCCAAAGAATAGAAGAAGTCTTCCAAGGAGTTTGCAGTATGGAACTATTGATACAATTAAACATTATTTAAACTCAGTAGAACCTGCCTTAGTACATTTTTAGGTTTACTCTTTTTGAAAAAACTTAAATAATGCTTAGTATAGTCCATGGATAAATGCGAAGGCAAAGACAGTTCAGAAAACAGGGCATATGCCTTGTTTGGTTTATAATATTTTTTAGTCATTTTATCAAACTTGTCTCCAAAAGTACTACTTTCAGCCATGATTTAAATTCTTTGTACTCTCTTAAAAATTTTATCATTGAAAGGAGCTATCTCTTTTTCAGCACCTTTTATCATCTCCATGATTTTCTGTATGTCTTTCATGTTCAGACAGACACAAAAACTTTTAATATTCTTAAGATTACTGCTCTCTTAGCTCTTCTTTTATAAATTTCTCTCGACTTAGTCACAGATTTCATTGATTCTGCCACTTTCAAAACTGATAATTTAATAAACATAACTTGCAATGCTGACTTTTAGGTTCGTTACCAATAAATTGTATTGTTTTGCGAAAGTTGGATGTACATCCTTATAATTATCCTTTACTATACTTTTGATAATTATTATAACTTGATCGATATTACGCTGTAAAAATGGCGATAGTTTGGCTGCTTCTGCCATTGCAACGTCAATTCGAAGGGAAGAGGCAAGCCAGAAGTTAATAACAAAATCAGCCACTACTGACAAGGAATTTTTATTATTAAACTTTAGATTTAGATATTTGAATAAAATTTTACAGCTAATTCTGATGATGGCTGGCATGGAATACAGCATTTTAAAGAGATCGTTAAAGAAGATAAGAACTGCATTTTTCAAAAATCTAACATCTGAATTTTATGCGGTCTCATTAGTCGAATCATTTCTATTTAAAATTAACCCTAACTGCTGATTGATTTAGTATTATAACTTCATTTACTCAGTATTTCCACAACTGAAAGAAGGAACATTTATCTGTTAATCAATTCCCAGATGTCGTAGAAGTTCATCACTGATGCAATTTTTATATTTTCGTTTAATGACAGAGCCCTTGCGTATCTTTTAATCTTGACAACGAAATCCTTAGCTATAAAGTTTAATTTTTGATTTTTTATCCGAGGGGTTGAGCATATATCCATTTATTTTGATTGGAGCTTCTTGCATCTTGTGACTCTATTTACTTTCCAGCTTTAGAGGTTTTAACGGTGATAGTCTCTTCTCATCTCCGAATTCGATTGCATGATCAAGTTTTGCAACTTCTAAAAGGGTATTCCGAATAATTTGTTTAGCATAGTACTTGATGTCATTCCTTTATATAATTTCGTTGAGAATCATTATATTTAATCCTTCCTTCTGCAAATTGATTTAAAAATAATGCTTTTTATCCTCAACAATATTTTTAAAGCAAAATATCAATATCTTCAAAATGTCCTTATTGAAGACATCGTCATCGACGATATTTTCGTACATACTACCCACAATAACTTTTACTATTGATTGAAAAGACTATAAGTTGTTGGAGTGCTGATATTTTTTAATCAGGGCCATCATTATGTAAGGGTTTTTTGACAGAGAAAGTAGAACTTATTTAACAAATGAATAGGAATCTCCAAAGCCTTCATCTTAGAGCAATCTCTTTGACTATTCATATACATGTTCACCTTTGTCGACCTTTTAGTGAATGCTATTGGTTCTTTACATTTTTTATTTTTATTGCTGAATTGTTTGATAAGTGGACTCTCCCATATTAACAGTACTCCGATAGTATGAAAATAGAGTAGTCTAAAGTTTATGTTCGAAGATATTTTTTTGTTAGCGTTCAATAGTCAAAAGTAAGTATTCATCTTTCAATAGTTTTTGCAATTTGGATAAGGATTCAAATTGATTTTCTTATCGAATAAGCGGAGGCTAAACTACAATTTATTTTGAATCTTTGTTGTCTTGTTTTAGAGGCACCTATTGTGCTGACTACTATTTCATTTTGATCAAAGATTTGATGGGTATATTATAATATTCATAAAAAATATCATAAATTAGATAGTGGCTTTAGATTAATTATTTAGTTGCTCACCATTAGTTTTATTGCCCATATTTATTATATTTTAGGAATAGATGAAGGGATAAGGAAATGCATCCATAATTGCAGAAAATACGCCAGTGTAAATAATTGAAAAGCAAGTAATTCATTCTTTAAATAGACCAGTAAGTAATTTCTGGAAAAAATTTAAGAGAAAGTAGCTTAATAATTGATCAATGGATCTTTACTCCTATCCAATAATCATGATGATTACGATAATTTTATCAACCATCACAAAAAGGACACCGCTTTAAAACAATTAAAATCATCAAAGATAGAACCCGTAATTGAAACCCACATAAAAAATGAATTTGTTGATCATACTTTAGAGGTAATAAATAATGAAAGTCATCCATAATATATTTTAACTCCCAGGCTTTATCCGGTTATTAATAACATCTTAAAAAAGGAAGATATTGCCAAACAAAAAAGAAAGGAAGAAGAAGTCAAGCGTTAGTTTATTCAAAAGATGAAAAATTGGAGTATAGAAAAAATGAAAATTCATAAGCAAAAATAATAGATGGAAATGAAAAAAAAAATGGTTCAAAATTCACAACTATAGCAGTCAATAAAAGAACAATAAGATTTGAAAAGAATTATGAAGGAATAAAAGAAGAAAATGATAGAGGCAAAACTATTGGAGATATAGCAAAGGAAAATGCAAAGATTAGAACTGATCAAATAGAGTGCAGTCAAAAGGAGTGAATCGTATGTTATTGCTTATTTAGAGTTCCAAAATTTATATAATACTAAAACAGGTTTAAATAATCGGAAAAGTTAAAATAAATTTAAAGCAAAATTATTTTGCAAAACAAGCGGCAAGCTCTCTAATCGAATCTTTAAAAAATAAAAGAGCATGAAAAGGCCTATATTGAGAGAATAAAGCAGCGATTGAACATGAAGTCATTAAACAATGATAAATCCTCCTAATCAAAAATAAACAAAAACGATAACTTCAATATTTATAAAAAGAATGCCTCTTAAATTCAAAAGATAGAATAAAAAATAAAGAAGATGAAAAGATTCTAGCAAAAGGTGAGGTTGATGCCCATAAAAATTGATTAATAGAAGAGGAAAGAAATATAAATTAAAGGGGATAAGCTTAAAAACTTAAAGAAGTATCATTTTTTATCGCAAAAAGCCTTGAGCGATGACTTAATATATTAGGAATTTAAGGATTTCGATTTGAACATCAATGAGAAATAATTAGGCAATAAGTACTTTGAATAAATTAAATAATACAATAAAAACAATAGGAGAAAAGTCAGTTCCCAAAAGGTATTTCCCTCCAGTAAGCCAGAATATAAAAATTATCTCGCTGAATTGAGATAGGTGAAAAAAGGTACCAAAGAACGAAGCAAATCTTTAGGAATTCAAAATCTGATCGCCCAATCATAACAATACGAATATCGAGCCTTTGAAAATATCAATGAGCTCAAAAATATCAGCAGCTATCATGATTCTTTAAAGAAAGAAGAAGAAATGGACAGCAACTATATGAAAGCAATTTAAGCAAAACTCGCACTAGCCAGAAAAAATTGATATTAAATGTTTTTATCCAATGTGTGAGATTTTATAGCAACTCATTCTTCTTAAATTCAAACTTATACTAAAATACTGTCAAAATATATCATACACGATATTAGTTAGGATAATCGCTCACATGTGAACTGTGTAGTGACTGCTTTACTGAATTTTAACCATGATATTCACTCAGTTTTTACAATTAGTCCTTGCCACCGAGGCAAATTTTTATTTCTTTTTAAAGGATTATAAGTCGGTCCATTTTTTCTTTGTGATAAGCTGGGTTTCTCGTTACATATTGCATTCTTAATGCAATAAATCCAAACTCTTCTTATTTGTTTTTAAAAACAAAAGTTCCGCAAATGACTTAATTTTTGGCTATATCCTCCAAATCAATGGTGACAGATGAAGAAATTGGATCAGTCACAATTTTAAACTGACTATTTTTGTCAGTTGGAAATATTAATTATCTGTAAACCCTTTAATGCTTCATGCAGTTGGCAATTAAGTACTAATTCCTATGGCTATCTGGATGTTTTACATCTCTTAGAATGCCTATTCTATTTATTCCAGCTATAAGCTCAATATTTTGAATTTACAGCTTAATCATGCATGCCTATTCATTATTTGAAGGATTTAAGTTATTTATTTAAAGTTCCTTTTTAATTTTCTGTTCGTCTTCCTTGATTTTAGCGGTCAGCTAAGAGTTTTTGTTCGTAAAGGACTTCATATAGAGATTGAATTGTTCGAGTTCAAAAAATATTTGGTTAATTTGTAGATTAGAATTTGAGTTATCTGATGTATGCTCGGTTTATGATTTAATTTTTTTAAGAATTTTTTACATGGTACGATGCTGGTCGAAGACATGTAAGTAATATGTAAATCTAGAATCATTTTAGGTATGATATGATACTGTTACTTTATTCCCTAAATACTTTAAAATACTTTCTCTTGGATGAACTTACTCTTTCTAAAAAACACCCTCACAGCACGGCCCCATTATGCTAATAAATTTTATAAATTTGTTTATATATCTAAAGGTGAATTAATGAATTAGGAATGATAATGATAAACTACTCTTCTTCTGAAATGCATAACTTGCTGAAGTTTGGGATGGAGTTAAAAAAATGTAGGTAGAATTTAAATTTCAATGATGCATACTCAAATAAAAGTAATTAAATAGATATTGTGAGCTTAATTACAGTGATTTATATTAATAATGTTCTCCTCGATCAAACTCGTGCCCAATACGCCACTCGGCAGGGAATAATCCAAAAAAATAAAAACCATCATTCAAACCATTCTGGATAAGCCATAATCCTACGACTTTCAAACTCCAGTCGATTGGAAAAGTACCGTTTATATAATCTAGATCTCGGACTCACAGATTATACATTCATAATAAAGAATCCTATGGACTTAGGAACTGTGAGTTAAAAGATAAGAACAGATAAATACCGATTTGTTGAGGAAAGTCTCGATGATATTCAGTTGATTTGGGATAACTGCAAAAGTTATAATCAACCGTAGACTGTAAAATTCAGGCAATTTAGTGGATCTACAAAACAGCAGAAAGTTTAGAACGATTTTTCAAAAAAATGATAAAGAATTATCTGCCCAATATACCGATAATAATACCGGGAAGTAAACAGAACTAGAATTAGGACAAGCGGGAATCGGGAGAAGCGAGGATCGAAAGCCAGTTCAAAATAATTTATTTGAGGAGGAATATAATGAAGATGAAGTGCCTTATCATTCAAAAATGAAATTTTAATAAAAATTAAAGCATTTATCATCCTAATAATTGGGCAAAATCATATAGATAATTATCCAAAATTGCCCGTAAGCTTTCGAGGAAGGATAAAAGGATAATGCCCAACTTTTTATCGACAATATCGACCTTAAAACTTTTGAGTATCTAACATCGTAAGATTTAACTTTATATTCAGGATATTTGACCAATATAACTCTGAATTTTAGGACAAGATAATAAAGAAAATAAAGCAGTGATGTAGTTTAAAGTGATATTATCGAATCCTTATTATCATTAATTTTAATGATATAATAATTAACTGATAATTTCAGAATAATTAGTAACTGAAATGAAAGGCAGTATGAAAGTTAATAGAGAATCGCAAGCCCATAAATTGGCTAGAAGCATTGAAATTCAAGAAGACTTCTCGCCGACCTTTAATAATTTGACTGTCAATCAAATAGGTGGTCCTGTAGATAATAATAATCATGCGAATGACTAACTTTCATAATAAAGTGCCAAGTTCACATTTAAGTAAATAAAGATAAAAGCTAAATCCACTATCATCGATTATTTGAAGAATAAAATCAGAGTTAACTCTTTCACGGAAACAACTTTTAATAATCTTTTATAGATTTAACAGGCACCCAGCTTTTCAAACTTTTTTTAATTATTTTTCAATTTGATAAGAGATGCCATCAGTGAGCATGCCCCAGAGTCTTGTCGTGAATCTCTAATAAGTCCTAGAGACATGTCTTTTCCTCTAAAGTCAAAGCAGTGCAGAAAAATCAGACTATTAAAGGAATAGTAATTGGATAAGAAAAAGAAAAAGAAGTCTTTTAAGCATTTAAATATCGTAGAAAAGACAAACTAAGAAGTTAAGAAATAACTCTTTGCTGTTCGAGATGAAAATAACCGGCTATAAAGACTAATTGCCTGTATGGCCGAAGAGTTCAGAGATCGTAAGAATTTTTACTTGGCAGAAATCAAAAAATTAACTCAAATCCTTAGTGTGTCTGCAAAGGATGTAAAAAAATTTATTATGCAACAAACAAAATAAGGAAAGATTTTAAATGAAAAACAGGAAAAGAAGGGATAAAATACTTCTCGGACTAGAGTATAATTTGATCCCGCGTCAACTTCATAGCTCCAAAGAAATTTCACTGGCAATTCTTTTAAAACAGGAAACGCGTTTTCTTATCAAAAATAAAATTCTAACCTCTTAAATCCTCGAGCATCCAACTTTTGTTATAAAAACTTAAAGAATATCCCAAGCATTCAGCAGCTTGATGAGTAAAAGACTGATATATATTAATATTGATCATTTCTTAGCTATTATTTATGGAGCTTGTCCATCTTTTATTTTTTTTAATGAATTTGGCTAAATATGTGCCTTTTCTTAGAATTTTTTATCTCCATCAATGGGAAGATCAATCGATGTGTCGCTTAATGAATGAATGTTGCTTGAACAGGCTTGACAAATCAAAGACGAAGGGCTATCCTATGCATAGGAAGCTTACTCATTTAACTTATTAGTTAGAAGAGTCAATTTTACTAATTTGAAACACTTAGTGCAATATAAAATTATAGGATTGTATTTTTTGGTTACACAGAGGGGACAATTCTGCTTCTTATGAATCCACACTTTCAGACAATGCGAATGATATCTATGACCGCATTGAGTTCGAATATTGCAATTTTATTAGAGGCAAATGGAACAAGTTTATTTTTAATTAATAAACATTGGTCCGATTTCGTCTAAATCAAAATGTTGTAAGTCTACTAAGCTGAGGGGAGGGAGTTCATCTTAATTAGTATTTTACATTTTTCGATAGCATGAAATTGCTAAAATGACAAAAATAGTAAGCATGATTACCAGTAAAATGACAGCTATTATTATGGGGATGAGCTCGCTAGAATTGGAGGAAGAAGAGGAGCTGCTATTTTGATTGCAGAAGGCAAAAGTTGTTGAGTAGACTAAGGAGCAGCAATAGCTATTGCAGGTATCCTGATTAGTGGTGTAATAGAATTGAGAAAATACTGTATAATTGCAACTAAAAAGACTTCCATTTAATAGGTAGATACTGCAGCTTGAGTTTGTAGAGTTTCCTTGAGAGTTATACTATTGTCCTTGAACCGAAGAGATCAATAATAAAAAAACTAGTAATGAGGAATTAAACAGGGCTAAATCAGAAAAGATTGATTTGAGAAAAATGGAGGTGCTGACCTCTTTCTAATTGATTTAAGATGAAGAAATTGACATATTGGGTGCTAATTGTGTTCTTCAAGAATAGATAAATAAAATAGATAAAACTTGAGTGCTGAATTAATCTCATCAGGAAACAATATAATTAACTAAGCTTTTGTTAATTGTTAATAATGTGTTTAATTATCAAAAGACTGTATATTATTAATTCAGCGCAAAGGATATTTATCAAATAACTGCCTCATCACTATTTATCTTCATCTTAGAAGAAGTCCGCTTATAATTTAATGCCCCCTTCGATATCACTGTTCACACTCTCCACATCATCATTGGTCTGCCTTTTTAATCCTACAATTATCACATTCATTTATTAATTTTATCGTTCTCTCTTCTTTAGCAACTGCTCAATCTGCCGAATATACGCATCTTTATCTTCCTCCCGATTGAACTTGTCCCTAAATAATCAAAGCTATACCTAAACTGAAACTTCTTCAATGACTCCGTATCGATATTGAGCATTTCTCTCATTTTCTATAATTCCTTCTTTTTCTATTTGTGATTTCGCATCAGCATCTATTATTTCTAATTTAGCTTTTTACTGAATCGATAACGCTGCCGCTATAATTCCTCGTTTAAACGCTCATTTTATTCACCAACCGCAATTAACTTGGCGTTTAATATTTTTTTATCGTCAATACTGTGACCAATATCCAAATTAAGAATTCTTACTTTTCTCGTTAAATGCTTGTCTTCGAATAGTTGCAGAGGAGTTTGTCCGAATTCTGAGATTTGTACTTCAAGTGCTGCCCTTTCAACTCTGGACATAGGGCGATCAAAATTGACGTTTTCTTGATAGGTAAGGTAATAGAAGACATTATCAAAAGTAATAGCTGAAGTCCCGCTCTGTTTAAATCCGAAAACAAGATCAATCCATTCATTGATATGAGAAGAAACGCAATCTGACTCGAAAGCAGTCCGCATCTTCAGTAAAAAGTCTTAGGCGTTTGATGCCCATTTTGGAATTATTACATCATCAATTACCTCACCTTCAGGAGTCGTACCCATTTATAGCTTTTAACTGTTTACCAAGAAATCACATTATGTTGAATAAAATTCAGGAATTAATTCTTTAAAGTCTGCAATAGAGTTCATAGAAGTGAAATAGGCGCTTTCCACAGATCTAAAAATTCTATCAGAAGGACTAAAAACACCGTTTTGAATTCTGACTATAAATTAAGGTATTTTGCGTATAAGATAATAGCTGACATATCCAGGAGTGGAGTAGTGTGTGGGATAGAGATGGGGCGGTGAGTTTGAGGTTTTATCCTTGAGTTGAAGTTAATAAAAATCTTTAAGTTTGCGTAATCTATGTTTGTTAATAGCTCCAATAGGCTTTGCGAGATCTCTAAACATTTCTGCATTTTTGAGATCGAAATCTCCTTCATAATTATGTATAATCCAAGGAAAGATTGGATATTGTGAAAGATCATTGTAGGAACGATTAGCCAGCATATTGAGTTTCGTTAGATATTCAACATTATTGATATAGCCACTTGTCCATTAATTCGTCACTTATGATATCTATATGTTCACTATCTTTTAGCCTTTTTATTTCAGATGCCGATAAACAGTTTCACGAGTCGTGTGATCAGAAAATACAAGTAAAATCGAATGAGGATAATTATAGAGCCAAAGCTCAATGCCAATGTTCTGGAAGAGATAGCGATACCTCATAATTAATTTTACCTACCGATAGGTAAATTCAAGCTGCTCGTTATCTGTACTATTAACTAATGGATAGAATTTCATTCTATTTTTGAGCAGCACGAATTGACCGAATTGATTTCCCTCAATTGTCACTCTCCTCGCTTTAAAAATGTTAGCAGCCTCTAGTTTTTAATCTTGGTGGTTCTCCAATATTTCTTAAGCTGACTCTTACAGCGTTGCAGAAATGATGCTCTTGACTAATTTCTAGATAATCCAACAATTACGTCTTCATCTATGCATTTTGTCAGTTCATCATACAATTTTAAGAATCTTAGTATTTTATTTTTGGGATTGGACTTACTGAGCATAAATATATAGTTCTCTTCGGACTGGATAATTTAATAATTACCTTTTATGTAATGTAAGGACTGATGGGTTTTCTATAGATAAAAAATATCTTTGGCACTCGAATGAAGATACAACTACAAATCTTGTCCTCCCCTTAAGATTTCTTTTTTTTTACTGGCTCGAATAATTTCACTGATAGAGTCGGGCTTTTACCTCTATTCTTTTTAGACTACTCTTGTTCCAATAATTACTGAATAAAAAACGCCTTACTGTTATAAAGGAAGGACCCTTGGCCACTATAATCTGCATTGAATTTTAAGTACTTTGAATTCGGCATCACTTTTTTTAATAGTGACCAACTTCTGTAATTTTCGAATTTCGATATTCTTCATCATTCTCAACAAAACACCACAACTGAGCTTGATTCTTAGAAGCGGTTTAGAGATATTTTTTGGCTAAAAGAAAATGGAGCGCGAACAAAGATGAAGCTTACCTTATATCCTGAGTTAAAGGAGAGTTACTCTTATGAATTGGGATCTGTCATAAAGTTGACACTGAGCGACATGAGGTAAACCTCATTATTCTCGAGATAGAGAAGACTAAAATTTTTAGGCGGACGGCGGGTGCGAACTTACCCAAACATTTAAAAGCAGAACTATAAATTATAAAAATAGATGATGATGAATATATCTTCTAAAGATCTGTATCTGTTGAACTATAATTCATAGAAAACCATATCGGATATATAGTATAATATTTTAGTCCATGTTTTCAGAAGCATGTATTTTATATTATTAATATGTCGAGGATATTAAATTAGAAAGAAGAAATAGTTAGAATCAAATTGATTCTGATGGGTGCTAGCGGAGTCGGCAAGACTTCAATTGCCACTTACTTTACCACCGGAAAATTTGATGCCTACAGCGAAACAACTCTGGGCGCTGCCTTTATGATTAAGAAACACACTGTTCCTGATGGTAGAACCATCGATTTTCATGTATATTTTGGATAATTTAGATATGGGATACGGCTGGACAAGAGAAATATCGTTCAATCGCTCCTGTCTACTATCGATAATCAAAAATTGCACTATTTGTTTATGATATAACCTCTGAGAAATCTTATGAAGTAATGAAAGAATGGGTTGAAGAACTCAGGTCGAATGGGCCAAAGGATGTTGTATATGCAATAGTTGGTAATAAAACTGACCTTATTGATAATGAAACAATTAGCTATAAGGTAGCCAAATAATATGCTGCCAGTATTGGAGCCATCTACAGGCTAGTTTCTGCCAAAGAAGGCAAAAATATTGATGTTATTCTTATCTTATTAAGAATCTGTTCAACACAGTAGGATAGTTATCTCTCAAAAAGCAGGGCATATCTCACAAATAAATAACGAAATCAACAATACTCTCTAGTACTATTAAATCTAATAAAAAATCGTGCTGCTGATATACTAAATGTTTTATAATTTATCCAACAAAATAGTCCTTAATACTGAGCATATATAACCTTATTGATATGAACATTCGGCTTTTAGTAGTATTAGTCATTGAATAGCTGAAATGCAAAATTATATATTTCTAAAGATAATTATAATCAAGGATATTCATTTATTCTGATGCTATTTGTCAATAGACTGCAGAAGACCTTCAGCCAGCCGAAATACAGTGCTGCTTTTACTGCCATCAATATGCTGTTAGGAGTCGGCCCCATTATTATACCCGAACCTTTCTTCGAAGCAGGATTCGTTCTCTCCATTTGTTGGATGGCAATCATCCTCCTTCTAAGTTTTAATTCAGCCATGTACATCGGCGAATCCATATAAAAAATAAGCAAGCACATGAACCCTATTGTTGAAAATTTTTCAGTAATCGATGTTGACAACCGAGATAGTCTTTTGGAGGATGAGGAGTAGCCATCAGAGTAACAGATTACATCATCTACTGTTATAAAAACATACGACCATATTCAACAGTTTAAAATCCTCTATGGGGATAAATGGAAATTAGTACCTGCCATATCAATCTCAATCTACCTGTTGGGGGTTTCTATTTCAAAATGTATAATGACAGGAAAAACCTTATCGAAGCTGTTATCAGATGTTCCAGTGCTTGGCACTTTTTAGTTCTGGCTTGGAGTATTCTTTGTATCAGGGGCTGCTTTTTCGTTCAAAAGCATTGATAAGACCAAGATCCTTCAAATTGTCATTATCACAGTGCGGTTTATTTCTATTTTATTGATGATTATTGGGGCTGTGATAATTATGATCCAGAATGGCAAGATATAAACATTTACGCCTTCGACTGGCAATGGAGTTTTTAATCTTGAATACTTTGGAGATATTTTTTCAAATTTGGTGTTTTCTTTTCTGTTTCATCACAGTATGCCGGGAATCACTAAGCAACTCAAGTACAGCAAGGAAATATCTGGATTTATCAAAATCGCTTTCGCGGTGGCAGGAACGACAATGGTGATCATCCCCATTACAGCTATCATGGCCTTTGGCAATAATCTAATTCATCCCTATGTAAGCATGCTTGGAGAAAGTCATTCGCTAATCTATTACAATTAGGATTTCAAAGGAAGACTGAACTTTATTTATTATATCGTTTCTTTCTATGTGTTCCTAAATGTAGCTGCCTTTTCTGTTTATATCATAGTAATTCGAACCAATGTTTTGGCCATTCTGAAACCAGAAATTGATGCTAATGAACTTTCAAAGACAACTGCTATCTTTTCAGGAGGGTTACTTGGAATAATTCTTGTTGTAAGTTATACTTTAAGAAATTACATCCAGGTAGCTCTTAGTTTTACTGGTGGTATATTCGGATGTATAATTTTATTCTTTCTGCCTTGTTTATAAGTGTATAAGGCTCGACAGTTAAGACCGGCTCCCAAATCCTTCCTGAATTCTTATAATTGGATGCCACTTCTAATAATGTCATTAGGTGGTATTTTTATGTTGTTCAATCTCTTTCAAACAATTCAAAATTTAGTAAAATGATTATATCATAAATTATTATTTTTAATATCGAATATTTATGTAAAGAGTACAAGTAATTCAATAAATATCAGATCCGTATTTTGATTTTAAATATATGGGGTTG
>Ga0302186_10000292_pt1 | contig 45717 bp, 28 predicted proteins | sample II_Bog_E1_2_FD_198782 | JGI IMG/M metagenome (GOLD analysis project Ga0302186, IMG submission 198782) | Peat permafrost microbial communities from Stordalen Mire near Abisko, Sweden - II_Bog_E1_1 | ecosystem: Environmental > Terrestrial > Soil > Wetlands > Peat | place: Sweden: Abisko...
CCCAACCCCAACCCCTAAATTTATTCATATTTTATTTCTAAAGATAATCATCGAAAATATGCAATTTAGAATAAACAGCATCCATATTCCGATAATTAATGAATAAATCATGATAGCAATTGTTATGGAGAGTAAGAAAGATTAAATAATAAAGTTAATCAATTAGGACTCAGCGAGTAACAGTATCCACATTTTCCTCTTGCTCGTCTTCTTTAAAAGGAGGAATTATTGCCTTGACATCAACATGGTGGTCCAAATGATTGTTGATACTTAATTGCTCTGAGTTTGAACTAAGCCGGCTTCCAGAAGTAAAATTTTTCTATGTAGAAATTGTCTAGACTGTTTCACTCAAAATGGGTTATTTTGAGCCAGAAGAAGCTGCACCAGATTTCTTATAAATGGTTATGAGACAACAAGCTAAGACAAATACAAGAAAAGCAATCGGAACAAGAATATAAATTGCAATTAAAGAGCCAGTAGATTTTTCTGGAGCTGCTGAAGAAACCATGGCAGCAGTTGAACAAATTCCAGTAGATTTGCAGGTCGTTTGATTAGGACAGAGGCCACACCAGTTACATGTTTCATCCTGAAGGAAGTAATCGTTAATGCAGGTAGTACAAGTTGAATTATTTGGGCAAACTGCACAAAACTTAAGGCAAGGCTTGCATACGTTATTTAAAATATACTCACCGATCAGGCAGTTTGGGCATCCCACTAAATATGAGCATGATGAGCATGAGCCATTACATGGTGTGCAGGTTGTGTTTACAAGATGATAACCATAAACGCATGAAAAACATCCAGTTGAGTCACAAGTTGCGCATTCTTTTGGACATTGGTGACATGTTGCATTTTACCGGTAAAATAAATTACCACAACTGATGCAGTTGGTTTGATTTAAGCATGAGATACATCCATTAGAACAAGTGGTGCAGCTACCATTCAAGCTATAATATCCATAAACACACGAGGTGCAGTTGCTTGCTGATATGCAGGAAGTGCATTTTGTAGAACAGTGAAAACAGGTATTATTCTCTAAGTAGTAGAAATTGGTGCAAGAAAGGCAAACCTCATTGTCACATTTGACACAATAAAGGCTACAGTTAGAGGTTTGAGACGCCGCTAAAGCGATAATTGAAATTAGAGCAATGAACTTTAGCATTAGTTATTAATTATATTCCTGCTACTTAACTTATATATATACCGCTGAACCCATTAATTTTTTGAATGTTTGCAAATGAAAATCTTATAAATATGCTAATTTGAATGATAACTGTGAGTTATCAAGGGTTTGGAACCATTCATTAATTGATCTGATCAAAAATCAGTTTATTTAGTAGTTCAAGTAAAAATATGGTTTCAGAATTTCAGCTCATCTACTAGGTTCAATTGAATTGATTTCATGGTTAGATTGATAAGAGAGAAATAAAACAAGCAATGAGCATGCCAATTAACTTTCTTGGCCATCAGATCTAAATTAATTGTCCTATTGTTTAGATATGAAAACAACTTTGAAAAAGTCAATGTGAAAACAATCTCTAGAAGCATAAGCCTATTGAAAATTTAAATTGTAAAATATTAACTGTCAGTCTCAATTCTATCACCTGATTTTTGAAAAATATTTCCCTATTATAAATCAGAAGAAATAAAATACAAGTCAAATGATGACCAATAATAATAGCTCTCAGCTTAGGATGGCTCCTATGAGCACTTCCTCAACTCAGTTTCAGAATAGTCCCGTTTAAAAACAACGCTACAATCCTTTCGCTCCGACCAATAAAATTCCAAACTCGTTCCAAAATGATCTAAACACGAAAATATAAGATCTAAACTCAATTCACTACCCTCGCGCAATGGCAAGTCAGTCAATGATAATAATGAATAGAACAGCTGGAAAGAGAGCTACTATGTGTAAACTAGATGGGATGGCCAGAAATGTTGCAGAATCATATAAAGAAGACACCATCAACGATATTCCAAAACGCTAGAATCATAGTTTTCATTAAAATAGCAATATGAATCTCAACATAGTAAGCCCACTACAAAATAACGCAAGCAAACATGCCTATACCTTCAATCATGTTTAATCGATGAAAAATTAAAATCAAAAATGGTCGGATGTATAAAATATTAACCAAAGAGAATCTATGGATTTTCCATTGACAGATAGAAATGAAAAGACAAACTAAATGTAGGCTTATACGCATCGCCCCCTTTATCCTAAATAATCAAAGTAAATCAAAATGTAGAAGAAACCTTATAGTTAAAAAAGTCCACAAAGCACCCATAGTTCTCATAGCGCTCAACCAAGCAATACAAATAATCAGAAGAAAAAATTCTAGTTTCTCAAAAATAGAAAATAAATGCCAATGATCGAAAAGACTTAAGATTATAGAGTTATTAGTAACAATAGTGTGCAGTCTCTCCAACAATTCAGCGCCAATCATCCACATTTGAAAGCACCAAACTTTCTATCATCGACATCAAACCAATTGTCTCCAACTGATGCATATCATTCGGGTTAAAAATAAAAGATATTAACTCCAAATAAAAGTGAAACTCCAACGTAACCTGGATATCCTCCTAATTTTGAATTCAAAAAAAAGACAATGAAAGAAAGTCCAGTGTAACCTGCAAAAATAAGTCCCAGACTAGACTTTTCACTAATGAAAAAATAAAATCATTCTACTGAAATTATAACTGCAAAAGAAAGAAGAAATTGCCGGCCTCAAAGATAGATAAAGTTAAGTGATTTTTAATTGCTTGACAAGCTAGGAAAAGGAGCCTTTGGCGATGTTTATATAGCTCAAGAAAAGAATATAGGATTTATGTGTGTCATAAAGAAAATGTCTAAGCAAAGAATCAAGGATAAGAAGGTATAAGAACATATTTTGAGGGAAATTAAAATACAATCATATTTAAATCACAGTAACCTTACTGCTCTATATGGATGCTTCCATGACTAAGAATATATATATCTGGTACTAGAGGCTTTACCAGATGGCAGCTTGCAACAAGTCAAAAAGAAAAGAAAACTTCCCTAAAAATAAACAGCGGCTATTATTAAACAGGTTAGTGAAGGACTCAAGCACATGCATTAGTAATATGTCATTCATCGTGACCTTAAACCTTAAAATCTGTTTGTCAACGAAAAACTCATAAAAATTGGAGATTTTGGTTGTTCAATTTACAATCGCGATTTAGCACTTCGGAATACAGTCGTCGGATGTCTATAATACTCTTCGCCTGAACAGCTGAGTCAGGAAGGATATAGTGATAAAATTGACTCGTGGAGTTTGGGAATTTTAACTTATGAGCTTCTGTATGGTAAATCTCCTTTCGAAAGTGATATTATCAAAATCTCTATGAATAAGGATCAAAAAGCAGAACTATCAGAGTTATCGTTTCCAGAGTGCATCCCCATTGAGAAAAAGACACGAGATTTTATTGAGAATCTTCTATCTGAAAATCCTGATCTTAGAATGGACATGGACGGCGTTCTAAGGCATCCGTTTTTACGGCAAGACTTTTCGATTTGATAAATTAATATTGAAATTTATTTGAATTATGATTATAATTATATCCATTGAAGAATTGAAACTATGATTTACTTTCTGCACAGAATCATTTCAATATTTCAATTTTTCATTTTTTAAATAATTTCCTTAGGAGTATTTTTATCTTTTACCTATTGTAACCGCAGATCAATACAATAATACTGATTACGAGGACTACTATTTTTTTGTAATGAGTTTTGAAAACAGAGTGTGAAGATTTTTTCATTCTTTCAAGAGGATTTAATTATTGCTACTGTTTGCTTGCCATCTAAGAGTTGAATTTATACACTTAGGTTAATTATACATTTTGTTTCATTTCATCTTCGGACATAAATGATTGGATGGTCTACTTGAACTATTAGTATCTCTGAAAGAACAATATTTCACGTATTGCTTTTATCTTTTATTTATTGAGGATTGATATCAATACTTCTTTTTGAATTTGTTATTTGTTCTCCAGCTTTATCCTTAACTAGCTGATCAAATTTGAATTTTACTAATGCTATCCTTGTATCTTACTTGATTCTATTTTTATTTTCTTTATATATTTTTCCATCAAGAGTGATGCAAATATCAAAACTATAAATTATAAAAATGACTGGAATAAAATTATACTTTAATACAAAATTCATTCATCAAATCAATTTCATGTCTGTTATGACATTTATACGAGACCAATTCTTCAATTCAACTTAAAAGTAATCGAATCACCATCCAACTTAATTTACTCAAAATGAGAGTTTGAATAATTTAAATAGATTTAGACGCCTTAATAATAATTAATTGCAAAGGATAAACATGAAATCTATCTCGATTATGCTCATTATGGCAATGACGATAATATCCTTGGGCTTTTGCAATAGCTGCATCAGCAAGCATTGTTAGAGTCAATAAGCAAACTGTAAAGGAGATAAATCAGATTTGCCATGCACAAATGTATGACTATTATCACCTAGATAATAAATACTTGTCTGGATTATTGTCCCACTAATACCAGCTATGCTTGCATTTCTCTTTGCATCAGCTCCCGTAAAAATGATGCTGCCAATAAAGTACTTTGCCTTTAACAACAGTTGATAAGCTGCTGCTCTGAGTTTTCCTGTAAAGTCTAAAAATTTGCTGCAGTAAGTATGAACTTGTTATTACAATAATGATGATAATTTGAATTTATGCCATATAATTTAAATAAGCCTCATGAGCTAAATCAGGTATAGGATCAATAGCGTAACCAGTGAACACCCACGATACCCAGCACAAAATCTGCTTGAAACTCAAGATGGATGGGAGTCAGCTTATAACTGCTCTTACCCTCAGTCCATCACCATTCAATTCTTTGTACCAATCAAAACTAAAAAACTGCATCTTCTCTTCCATCAGTATAAGATCCCAAAATTGGTGGAAATTTTCGTTTGCCTCGGAAGATAAAAATATCGTAAACTCGGCTACCTAATTCCCAACGACAACTCTCAATCATCATACGAGTAAAAATAATAAAAGATTTTATACTTTGAGTTTTCGTGCACTCACATCCGATTGGTGATACACGAAAATTACAAAAATGAAATGAATGTCTTCAATCAAATCGCTATTTAAGATATTAACGTTGTTGGAGAAATATTGAGCCATCAAGATATTGCTGGCATTGATTTAACGGAAGAAGAGAGTAGTGATGAGGAGGTTTCTGAATCAGTCTAGATTAGTCACAATTTAAGAAGCGTAGAAGAAGGCACAAGCATGCCTCTTCAAATGAATGCAAGTTAATCCTCTCCACTTTTCCAAGATATTTATTCCAAACTTGAGCAATAAAAATAAGCAGCCGTCATCAAAGAAGACTACCAGAAAGCAGCTTATTTCAAGACAATCTTATCAAATTTTAAAAATCTAGAGAATTAAATAAATAGACTAGAAAAAGAGAAGCAATAAGCGTTGATGAATGAAGATTATGATCGTTGCCATAATATCAAACACTTAATTCAAAAGAAGAAAGAAGTTGTGGAATATCAGAGGGAAGAGCTTTATAAAAATTAAGATCAATTTTTATCACATAATAGTTTTTCGAGAGTTGTGAAGGCTATTGAAAATGAAGTTTTGCCTTTGAACGAATCAAAAAGGAAAGAGTACTATTCCAATCAAAGCATTGGCAAACTCAAATCTCCATAAATTGATAAATAAGGAGCCATTTCATCGAGTTTGCATGATAATCAGATCGTACCCGCCTTAATGAATAAGGGAAAATTGTCATAGTTCAACTTACCGCTGTAAACTAATGAGAAAAGAAAATAAAGCTTTTTGGATGTCAACCAATCAAGTATCCCCGAGCTTATCTCTGATAATGATTTATCCTCAGTCAAAAAGGATATTAATGAGCTGAAATAGCAATCTGAAAGGAACAATGACACTTCAGCTGGCAATTAATCTTTAAAACTAGAACCCTTATAAAATAAACTAAAACTGACAGTTGAAAATTACTTCGATTTTATACCATAAAGAGTATGGCAGTACAGTTAGCATAAGAGCTGGAGAGGGAAATTGCAGGCAGTAAAATTTCTGAAGGAGCGGGTTGACAGCATATAAACAAAATAGCATTTCATGGGAACTCTTTCATTGATTTCCAGAATAATAGTATCGAAGCAGGCAGTCATTTCTATATAAGTCCTTCAAATTTTAAACAGACTCACTGACATCAAACTGAAATTCACTTTGCAATCTCTACCTTTCTTTATCTAAGACATTATTGGCGAATTGTTAAATTTTTTGAATGATACAAATAATAAGATAAAAGAGTTAGCCTACACCACCTATAAGAAATTACCGGAAATATCTTTTCTAAATATTAGTGTGCCGATAAGAGAGCTGATAAAACATAAGAATAAGGTAAAAAATGATCCCAAACTTATCATAACAAAACTTCACTTAATGGGGGCGATTATATAAAAATATCCTCAGTTTGAGTATCATTACAAATAGATTGCAAACTGGATCCTCATCTATATGTAAGACCCAAATCAGCAGGTGCGGAGAGAAGCTACTTAACTTTTAGTCGCTATATCCTTATTAGTTGGAGGTGAGAAAATAGTCAAACTCATTGATAATAAATCTCATTTGATGGATATGTTTTCAACGATGATGAACAACAGTTTAAATAGTTTTGATAACTCAAAAGCCAATCCAGCTGACAATTCTAAGCTTTATACCAATAACTCTAAATTGCAACAGGAATTTTATGGAGGAGAAATTGGAAAATTTGTCAAATAATCAAATAGAAATGCTTCTGAAAAGCCGATGTATATTTTAGAAAGCCAAGATAAGAGAGAGTCTTCCAAGAGCAGCCGAAGATAAATTGAAAGTAAAGATATTGATCTCTCATACAGCAAGGAGTCAATTTATGAAGAATCTGCCCAGCCAAGTCACATTCAATAAAGTCATAACCACTACTAAGAAGAGACTATTAAACTATTGAGCGAGCCTGGAGTCTGTGAGTATTGTCAATAAACATTTTAGAATTAACGAGTTCACTATATTTACGAATGCAAAGTACTGGCATACTGCGAGAGGTGTTTAGGAGTCATTTACTTGAGAGAGTTTACTAACCATTTGCTGAAAGAGTGTTAGTAGAGCCATCATTTTAAGTAATGCAAGCGCTGTGGATTAGCCTTCGAATTGGATGAGATTAATGAGCATGTAGGCAAGGATATGTGCAAAAAGAAACAAGGCTTGAATTGGTAGCGGTGTCAATTCTGCGGAGTCGATGTAATGGGAGAAGATCGCTATTGGTTGTAGCATGCCAAAAACTGCAATTCACTGCCCTAAAAGAATGTGCATGGATTAGAGTAAGCTTCTCAGAATGAATAATAATTTGAAAAATGATATTTTTTTGCATAACAGTTATTTTTAATAAATTGTGCACTTCCACACTAAAAATATGAAATGTATTTTGTGATGGCTAAGGCTCTAATAAAATTAGTAGTAAAATGTTAATTTGATACTTATTTTATTTTGAATTCATCAAGCTTTTCATTCTTCTTTTTATTCGGGAATCACGTCAAAACCTGACAAATCTCCACAAGTCACGAACTTGAACACCTTTTCTTCTTAAATGTTCATTTTTTCCATGTCAACCTCCCTGAAAAATGTTGATAGTTCAACTTTTTATAATGCGGGATCTTTCAAGTAGTTAAGACCCACCAAAAAGTGTTCAGCGCTACTTTCACGACTGCTGTTTGGTCTACGTATTTTAATAAATACTTAAATATATGAATTTATCGAAAGTAAAGCTTGAATTGAGAATAAAGAAGACCTATTTCTGACCCTTTGAAAACTTTAGCCACAAAATTGCCCCCTTTCTTTAGTACTTTGACTGTTATATTAAGTGCGGCCACAAGCAATTGCGATTGAATGTATTGATCCATATCATGAAAACCTGTGATATCAGGCGCCCCATCACAGATGACCAAATCACATAGTTGTCCTTTGAAAGCCTATAAAATTTTGATTAGAGTTTATCCTTTGGTGATATCACCGACAATATGATGTACATTATCGATTGGAGCAGTTTCTTGCAAATCTACAGACACGATTCGTTCTTCCTTTGGTTTATTTTCCACTTCAATATTATTAAATAGTCCCTTTTCGCCGAGTTTCTTTCTGCAAACCTGACTCCAGCTGCCAGGAGCTCCACAAAGATCAACAATTCTGTTGGCATCATCAAAGATGTGGAAAATATCATCGATTTGTAGTAATTTATATGCTGATCTTGCTCGATAACATTCCTCCTTGGCCTTACGGTAGTAAATATCCTAAATTAGTATGGCAGTCATGATGTACATGGTTGGAATATTGATTATTCTTTGTTACCCTTTTATCTTTTGTGAATTTTCCCATTTCTTGCGAACTTCAACAAACGAATGATTTATTAAATATACATTCAATGATTTAACAGAATAATCAAATCATTTAACTAACCCCTATTCTCGCATGAACTCCACAAAATTATCCAAGAATACAGGCCAAGCATCCCCCTATTTGTAGTCTTTGCTCACATCTTTTACCACAATAGAAAAATCGTACATCATCTTCCAAAGATCTTTATGGCATCTCAGTGGTTTTCTTGTTCCTAAACTATTTAGATACAGCTTAAACTCCTTCTGATACATAAAAATCTTTGTAAGTAAAACCTCCCACAGGGCTTCAGCGTATTAAAACTCCATTGACAAATTTTTAACGAGAAATGAATCAAAGATATTGTAATACATTTGCTTGAATACCTTTGGGTCACTCAAATCCTTTTCAAATTTGGGAATTAATTTTTTTAGTTATTTAATTGTTTTGCATCTAAATAATTCTTTTATTACGCTCCTGAAAATTTGAAGAGGTTGGTAAAGTTCTACGGTTGGATGTGGCCAAGCTTGGGAGCTTGCATTCCGATTGTCATTATGTAAAACTGTAAGATGGAGTCCTCAGGAAGCCGGAGAGTTTCGGTGATGAAAATTGAAAATGCTTATTCGTCCATTTCATCTTTTCCACCCGTCAGGGTTTTGAAGGCTTACTGAGGACTAAGATTGTCGATTTTATCGAAGGCTGTTTTTTTAATTTTCTGAATAGCAAGATGCTTACTGTCATTTAGGTATAAATATCTAATAAATATATGTAAATGCGGAGTTATTCAAGATTAATTTATATTTTAGAGGCACCTGATCTATTCTGACAAAAATAATTTAGCCCAAATAATTAAATAGACTTGATGGAGCTTGAATATCAGTAAATACTTCTTTATATTATAATATAACAATGGACGATTTTTGATATTTGCTCAGTAAATAATCAGAATAGTTAAGTAATTGCAAATCTTTTATCATCGAATTCCTAACTTTCTTTGCTCCAACTCATTATCCTTCTTCCTTAAATTCATCAGTTCCTGCCTAGCTCTTTCCATTTCGCTCTTCAACTCCTGAAATTCAGGCATATTCATCTTTGTGCAAGCTTTTTGAACTAAATTAATGTACTCTTACTGAACTCGTTACTGTTATCTTATCTATGACTGTCCCATAGATCCTCCTCGCCTTCAATTGTTTCATGTTCCATTCCTTTATACATTTATTTCGTTCGACTTTCAACTTCTTCGCTTTGCTTAAATTGAGTCTGGAAAGTATCATTTTAGAATGAATACTCAGATGGAATATTCTTCGATTTCGTAGGACGATTGGGAGAATCTGATTAAATAAATTTTCGTATCTTTTTTTCAAACTCTGCTTTCTTTTTGTTGGCCACCACAATTTTGTTACCCGCTTGATTTTGAATGACCTGACTATGATTGCTCGAGTTATTGGTAAAACTTCGACTACAAAGATTTCCACTATTTTCAGCGCTAATCAAAGCCGAATTATTGATTGGGGAAGCATTATGGTCGTTCACTTGACTAGGCCTATTCTTTTGAAAAATGGTAAGCTTGAGCATTTATTCTTTAAAATCATTTTCCTTATTTTGATCATAATAATTGATCTTTGAATAAATGTTTGAGCCTTTTTCCTGGCTTTTATTTACGTTTCCACCAAAACCAGAATTAAGTAAATTAACTAGTCTTACATTTTATACTTTCAGCATATCATTATGTTTTTTAAGTTCGCTCACCTATTTGTCTGCTAGAACTCGCATCTATTTTTATTTTTAAAGCTATTTTCGTAAGGTTAACATCTATTAAGACGAGGATTTCTTTTTTTGCATTGAGGGACTTTTAGTATCACTTCTATCGAAAATAGCACGCTTTGCACGATTTGCAAATTGAAGAGTAGAAAATGTTTCAGCTGAGGCTGAAATTGAAGGACTTATGCATATTATAAATCTCATTTTGCCCTGCCCGAGAAGAGAGTCACTCAAAATTCGAGTCAGCTTTGAATTTCTGAAAGGGATATGAGTTCTGGATTTGTCTATTAGGGCTGAGATGCAGTGCCCTAGGCACGATAAACTTCCATTGATACTGGTCAACTCTTGAATTCTTGTTTATTTCTAAGCGTTAGTCAAATCATTCGGGATTTTGAATTTTTAAGACCCAGCAAGGTCTACAATTCTTAACTGAATCAGAAAGAATATACTGAAGAGCAAATAACCTCATTTCCCTCCTGCTTCTCCATGCTGATTTGAAAGATAGAGTGGGATCTTGAACTCTTGGCGTTGGCTTGAGTTGAACCGGTAGCCCTATTCTGTATAATTGATCTATTACCTTAAGTCCAATCATCAAAAATTGAATTGCTGCTTGCATTGAGTTTATTTAAACAGTTACTAGATCTGGAATTGAAATCTATCCGTTTTTGAACTCCCGAATATCAAGTCCAACATTTGTGCAGTTGTAGAGATCAAATATCTTTTCGTTGTAGATCTGGTAAAAAGAGACGAAAAAGCGGCTTTGAGACTCTTTTGAAGCAATTCCCATGATCATCTCTAGCGAACGAGAAAGAACACCTCTTTATTTACTTGATAAAAAATTGAAAAGGTTCTCTTGGCTTTCGTTGGGTGAGTAGTTTCCTATAATGGAGTAAGTTTTGCCTGCTCCTGTTTGACCATAGGCGAAGATTGTAGTATTTATACCTTTTAAAAACTGTTTAATCGAATCCTCGACTAGCAAAAACACATCTTTTTGGGTAGATTCAGTGGGGAGAATGTTATTAAATTTCATAAAGGAGTGATTGCCGGGTCGGCAGATTTCCAGAGTATCGTTCTATATTATACGTATGATACATCCTAAAGATTTACAAACATCGTCGGATCTTACTCGTTAAGCACCGGACGAATGCGAATTATGATTTTGAGCTTGTCTTCGACGGCACAAATTTGATTGGTTTTGGAGGGACTACGACTTTTCATTTAACGATCGTTAATTAGACTAATTCAAGTATTATACAGACTGCTTAATAATTTATCTTTAAATTAAATGTTAAATCTTAAGCTTAATATGGCTGAGAGATTGATAACTATAATTACAGTTTGGAGTTTTGAAACTCACAACAATACATATGAAAATAAGAGATTCGATTACCTTATCTAATTGTTATTTAAATTTATAAAAAAATGAATAAAGTCTTTCTCCATGCCAAACCGTTAATATAAATCAGATTAAGATATAAAAAGTATAAAAAACAATCAATTTATCAAGACAAATTTATGATGTGAAGCTTCTGCTTGAAGTATCGAAACGATAATAAACTGCATTCGTAAAACACTAATCAAACTAATTAACATAATTAGATTTAGATGTAACTTAAATGAATTGTCGATTCAGCATATTCAAAGACCGAGAAAATATCAAAAATAATTTTATTCGAGAAATTAAGTGAGGAAAAAATGAAATCAATTTACTGATCCAAATTTAATAAAATGTATAATAAATCTCAATAAATTATTAATATGATTTAAAACAAGAATGAACTCTATTAATTATAAGTCGAAGATAGAGGCCTTTTAAATATTAACCATACACATTCTGGAATTTGAGGTTATCATCGATAACATCGCTTGTTTTATTATATTTCTTTTATTTCTCCATCGTTTTTATGAATTTCATCTTTAAATACAGATGAATTAGGTCATTTAATCTAAACAAATAAATATGGTCATCTGTCTTTTGATGGAAGTGATTTGCTCCCCGAATCAATTCAAAGTTATTGAATAAGTTGAAAGCCCTCTTTTAATATTATTTTAGTTTATAATAGTCTGCAATAGCATTAAATTTTTACTCAATGATGATCAATCTCATCTATCATAAGCTAAAACCAAAAAGAAAATGCTCCATAAACTAAAAATACTTTGCTGATCATTTTTTAATTTTTGTTGATCTTGTCTAATATTTTATTCACGAAAATAAATAAGAATAAACCCAAACCATCAAAAAACAAAATTTTACTCATTTTATAACAGGATAAACCAAGGGTTTATCACTTCTTATATAATTTGATGCTGGATGCAAGTTTGGTTCATTTTATAATTCATTAGGCGCTGCCATGACTTGAGCATAGAACGTATAAATAATTGGAGGGTAGTTAAACATACGCAAAAATAGACCAAATTGCTTGATAGGGAGCGTGAAAGGTAGTCCATGGTGAAATAAGTCGATTTTGTATTTGTTGTAAATACTGAAATGTTTGTAGTCGAATTGAAATTAAAGCTGAGAGAGGGAAATCAAAGTAAATGATTTTGGAGTACATAATAATTAAAAAGACAAATGCAAGCTAACAAGTTTACGTAGATGGTTGCCAAAGTTCAAAATTCCCAGCTTTTTAAAGAAATTCTCATAAAACAGCAGAACAGGTATGATTTACTTCCTTACAAAATTGAAAATACCGAAATTGACAACATCCTCAAAATCTACAACAATATCACTATGAAGTAAATATTTGACTTAACTTAGGTATCATATCACAAAGGAACTTTCTGTGGACTCAATCAATTGGAATGAAAACTAACGCCGACTTTTCGTTTGGTTTATCATTTGTTATTCATATTTCTAATAGGATAGCAACTAAAATATTGTAATTCTTTCATTTACTCAGAGCGAAGACACATGGAATGAGCTTTCAAGCATTTTTTTTGGCAAGAAACCAGATTTTTTACAGTTTCAATATCTTAACCTTTTAAAAATAAATGGCAGAATTTCCTGGACTGAGGAAGAGGACCAACTTCTTATAGAATGCATTCAAAAAGAGGACGCTGGAAAATGGAATGAAATCTCTAAAAGATTATTCTTTATCTCAGACAAAAAGATATTCAAAACTCCCAAGCATTGCCGCTAGAGATGGTTGAATCACTTGGACTCAAAGATCAAGCACGGTGAGTGGAGCAGTTAATAGGATAAATTAATTCTCACCTACGTCCAAAATAATGGGAAGAGATGGTCAAAAATAGTTGCTCTGCTTAATTAAACTCGCACTTAGCATATGATTAAAAACCGTTATAACTCTATCATCAGTAAATCAAGAAGTAGTAAAAAGCTAAAAGAAGAAGAAGTTGTGAGCAAAATTATCAAGCAATTGAATAAATCGCTTAATAATTAAGCACCACCAAAGAAACAACTCAAAACTATGACTTCTATCAGGACTTCTACCAGTGAAGAGGATCATGAATAGGAGATGGCTTCTCTATAAAATCATTAAACATTTGGAACCAGTTAAGTTAGTCACAGCATCACAATTGCCTCTCCTCAACCATACAACTACATTATGGATTATAACTTCTTCTTACTCAATCAACTCTATTATTCTCAAAATTTATTTGCTCTAGAAAATACTAGATCGTAGACAAGCCCTGAATTTGTCCAATCAAAAGAATCTAATTTCAGTCGTTACACTCAATAAAACCTGGCATGAAATAACCCTACTGAATTGATTTATACAATATTTTTCATTACATCATTTACTCAAATATTTTTAGCCAAAGCGGATATTTTTTCCGCAAGCAAGTTCTTTTAAAGTCTTACTATACTTTTATATTTGGTTTGGACACCATTTTACCATTCTCCGAGTCTCTCAAGCTTCAAGTTCATTTTTAATAACCAATATTGCAAAAATCTCTCATAAACTTATCTCTATTCGCTCTCGAGGAGAGATATTTCTCTTTTTATTTTTTGTTACAACTCTGGTTGTTAATAATGCTTGCAACCTTCAAAATTTTAAGATTTATCTTCATGTGGAATGGAAACTTTAGCCGGAATGTTTTCCTCATTCTCTGCATCAGTCTAAGGTTAAATTCTGGATATTTTTTATAATTTCTGCATGGGCATAGTCATAAGTATCTTGAAAACGTGTTCAGGTGTCATTTTCAGTTGCTCAGCCGATTTGCTAATTTTGAATTTATTTTTTTCAATAGAATCTGCAACTTTATTTTGTTCAGCATTTTTCTTCTTATCACTTTAAGTGATACCATTTTAATCTTCAAATTCATCCAAAATGCTTCTTTTTTTGAAATCTGAAATATTTAAAATAGCAGGAACATTTCCTTCGAATAAGCAGCTGGCGCATATTACGAGTTTATAGTCGATAGAATTTCCGATATTATGTATACTCTTGCCATTTTTGCCCTCTTCACTGATAAATTCCTTTAGAAATAATGTTTCTGAATATTCATACCATATAACTCCAGTAATTCCTTAACAAAAATAGCAAATTTATCTGGATTTGCGTGTGATCTTTTTAAGGAGTTATAAATCGTCTTTGCCATAGGATCTGGAGATGATGAGTTTATCACGATCAAAGCAATCTTTTCTTTTGCTAAGTTGAATCATGGGCTTAGCTGAAGTTTAAGAAGTTTGTTGAAATTAAGTTAAATTTGGCTTTTTGTGAAGATAATTCACTAACCCCCATTTTTCCAGAAATTTATGAATTCTTATAATAGCACAGGCGTCTCCCGCCAAGCCTTTGCGTGCCTTCGAGGGAGTTACATACTCATTCTTTCCCAATTCAATAATATAATTACGATACTTCTTATATAACTCTTCGTGCTTCTCGAATTTAATGTTACTCTGTGATAATATAAGAACTACCATGGTGGCGAGAATTCCCTTCTTGATTTTGAACCACTCTGGAAGTGCCTTTTTCTCGATTTAATGGACAGCATTCAAGTTAAACCACTGAGTTCTAGCGGGGATAAGAATATATTTATGATTATCGGTGTCTTTGCTTGAGATATAAGGATAGATAGTAAAATTTTGCTGAGCGAATTCTACATCGGAAGGTTGTTACTTTTAGGCATTGAGTAGGCCTTCTCTTTGGTAGGTTTGCTTGTTGATTTACTTATCTCAACATCACCTTCAAGGAGAGAATATCCCAAAGGAGTTTTAGTTAAATTAATCACCGATTTCATTATTAATATAAAACAATTAGCATTAAAACATAATAATGTTGTCACATAATTCTATATGTCTTCATAAATATGCGGCAAAGTTCAATTTTAAATTTAAAAGAAGGGGTAATAATTATTAATTTATCTTTTGATATAAGATGTTGTATCAAATAATTTAAATTTAGCAAGGCTTATTTAAAGGAATATTCATTATTTGAAGAATTAAAGGGGCTTATTATAAATTGAGAAATAGTTTATCACACTTATATTTTACTGTCTCACGATCAGTCGCCGATCATAATAATTAGGGAAGAATAATGCAATCATTTTTTTATAAATTAATTGAATATTCCGGCTTGTCTCGACCTCATTTTATGATAATTAATCTTTTTGTCTGAGTCAATTATGAGTTGTTTGTCTTTTTCATTGTTCCCAAAATTCTATGCTACTTGATAATAATTCAAGGATGACCAAAATATAAAATATTATTTATGAAATGAATAATTATTAATATATTTTTCACATATTTGTGTCTAAAACGAAGTCATTAATAAACATAAAGATACCCTATTAAACATTTAAAGCTAGAAATTTTCTTTTTTTTATTACTGATTTCGGACATAAGGGAAATCTCCCCCATTTTTTCGTATTTTTTCAAAAATAGAAATAAATATCATCATTCAAATAAAAAATGCTTTTGTTTAAAATTTCGAGTTAGATTGTCTTCGATTTGCTGCTATTTGTGAGATGGTGAGCCATATTTGATGCGACGAAGTAATTCAACCTTCTTTGCTCCTGAAATATATACTGCAACTTTTCTTTGCCTTGATATCTTTGGAATTACACTATCAGGATAGTTTGTACTGTCATTTTACCCTTCGTATGAATTTATGTGCATATTATAATTATAGAGATACTAATGTCATTTTGCTTTTATAATAGTTGCTTAAAAACAGATAATCGTTACATATTAATTAACCATTTAATAGGTCGATTATTTTTTGAAAAACGTTCAGCATCAATAGTTTAAATTAAAAATATAGTAAATTCCTAAAAATAGAAAAATGCCAATTCTTATTAAGAATTATAAATGAATTATATTAGTCCATGCTTCATAATTATTATTGATGCATTATATGAATACTGGAGCTCTTTTAAAGATAATCGACTTAATCTGTTCGCATTTGGCAAAGTTCATTGAATAGAATGTTACCAGTAATATTAATTACATACAATCAAATCAAATAAAAGTACCTAATCCTTTGATTTTGTATATAATAATTTCTGAAAATCATATTGTGATTTCACCAAAAAATGGAATTTGCTTTTTAATATTTTGCAATAAATAAAACAATACGTTTATTGAAAGCTATAAGAAGTAATTATGAAACTTACCTTTCAATAACTAATATTAACCGAGAAACAGCATTAAATCAAAGATTTTAGATGTCAATTAGATTAAAATTCAATAAAAGACTATTTTGACTGACACGAATAGAAATGAATTAATTTTTTAAAAAAATGAAGAAGAAGTCATTATTTTAATGAAAATTAATGTTAAAATGTGAGAATTGGAGAATTTTTACTCCTTTACGCTAACCATAGTTAAGAATAAAATATTAATAACGTTTTGTGAAGTACTATTTATCTTTAATACTCCATTATCTTGATATTATTGATGGCATTCAAATAAAGATCACAAACCAAGCTATGAACAAATAGAAGAGGAAGATAGGATATATGGCGATTACATTCTTATCCTCATCTATGATCACATTCATGAAAGAAATAGAACCTATATCTAACAATAAGAACCTAAGGTCGACCAAACAAGGGCCACTCCAGCAGCAATCATTTTTATCAGCATCAATTAGATACCCACTTACTTTAGGATATAAATGGTGGCAGCCGCGAGTACAATTGGAAAAATACAATATCCAAGCACACATACGCATTGGAAGAACGATATGTGACCTCCTAACAATTTTGTGTTAATAGTTACAATAAATGAACCTCCCCACATAATTAGAAAGACAATTCCAAACTCGTTACCATTTGAACTCATCCCCATGTTTAAGATGCTGAATAAAATTTTGACTACAGAGAGAGAAGGAGACATAGAATTAGTGGGCCCCAAAGATCCCCTATATAAACAAGAAATATACAATTTCTGAGTTCTTTTACTCCTTCCGGATCACTTTACATATTGAATTTGGGGACTATAACGTAGCGTAGCTTGGTCAAGATGTTCTTAAGATCTCGAGCCTAAGTAGATTACAATATAACAATTGTAGAGCACACTTCTTATTCGAGTGTATCGGAGTATTCTTTGACTTATGCGTGCATTGATACTTAAATATTATAGCAACTATCAATTGAATAAAATAAATCTCTCAAACGAAATTACATATTAAAAGACAATTTAGGTCTGCAGAGTATCATTATTGGTCGAGCAGCTATTTCATCTATTTCTACTCTTCTTCATCTTTACTCTCAGGTGGGTTATCAATTTTCAAGATTAAATTCATACGGTAGCGTTCATCTAGAGGCATGTAGATATTATATTGAGCGTTATAGATAAACGAAGGATGTATTATGTTGGGTAACTTCTGCTACTCCTCTTTCTTCTTCAACTAATCTCTAAAGTGAGCTGGCAATTGACTAATTTACGCATCCACTACTGTTGCGATCTTTATTTCTTATTGTTTTATAATTTGACTCATGTAATTTCGGAAATTGTAGTAAAACCAATGCGAATCTTCAATGAATTTTTCACTGATCTATTTCTTTAGCTCTGGCTTAATGGGAAGAGTTCCAGGATGGACGTTGCGGGTTGTCTATATAAACTGACCTAAAGCCTTGTATCTACGAGGTGTGAACCATCCGTGCTCATTTTGTTATCCTGCATGAAGTAGATGATACCTGTAAACTCTCGAGAAAATATGTTGATTTTCCTCAAGCGACGAATTTCTTTACGAAGCTACATGTCAATACCTGATCTCTTCTTTCTGAGAGGAGGTTCAGCGAGAGTTCGTCTGATAAGTTGACTGAACTTATTCATAATTATAATTGATAAAATCACAATGAAATGAGTAGTTGAATCATAGGTACATCATTCTAAATGTAATTCCTTTCTCAATTTATTAATTTGCCACTGATACTCCTCTTGATGAGGTTATGATTCATTGCAGAAATATCGATTTTGCTCAACTCCTTGCCATAAAAGCATATCGATCCCTTTGACAGATTAAGCAAACAGGCTTAGTTTATTTTTAATCAGCTCCTAAATTGGATCCAATGATTCGCGATAATTTACGTTCATGTAAATTATTTTACTGCGGTTATTTGTTGGATAGTTCTTGAAGATATGCTTGAGGTTCAACTATATATGATCCCAATTTTAATAGACAGCCTCGCTTGGAAGGGTATTTATTATAACAGAATACAGTTGTAAGGATTTTTTTGCTGCAAAATCTGGTCTGAGAGGAAAGAAGTTGGCAATATTGCTAAATTGTTGTTTTAGCTATTCCATCTTGGAGGAACTTCTATTGAGTAGATGTATTTGAAATTGTTTTTATTGAAAATAATGGCAAAAGATTTATGCTGTTGCTCCTGCCCCTATAATTAGAACCTTCGGATGCTAAACGATATCCAGTTTATTTCTAAAACATTGAGATATTCCAAATATATCAGTGTTAACTCCCATCAATTTGAAAGATGGATCTTTGAATATGGTGTTGATAACTCCAAATTTGGTCGGAAGTAGTCCTTCCATGCGGATTTCAGGCTGTCCAAGATAGTATTTTTTGAAGGGAATAGTAATGGATGTGCCCCCAAAGGATTTATGCTCCATCTGATTGATTGAAAAGGGGGTGTTCTAAATATAAAGCTAGTAAGTTGATTTATGTCCTTTAAGTTTGAAAAGGTAGTTGTGAATTCTCGGACTCAATGATGTTTAAATATTTTTTCCAATAAGATAATATTTCATTAATATCTTTATGCAATTACTCGATCGTAATCAGATAATAAGATAGTTTATCAAGTAGGTAATTGTTTGCCATACGTGCACCATCTCATCTTTATTCATATCATTCTTAGTATTATTGTTAAGATGCTGCTCACACTATTCTTTATTCATGATGGTTAAACAGATGTAAATTGATTGGATAAACTATCAATTTGTAAATTATCAGTTTCTATTTTTTTGACGAACCTATTCTTCCACTTACCTCTTGGCTTAAAGAACAAGGCTATGACTGTTGTCCATAAACGCATTTTGTGAAAGCCTACTGTTTGGAAAGGAGTTATACACAGTATTGAGAGCAAGCGAAGCAGCAAGAAAGATATAGAGCCATTCAATACGAATCTTTTTCTGCCACTTTACCTGCGTGTATGTCTGTTTTTATTTCATCAATCTATTGACATCACTTTTAGGATTAATTTTAATCTCCATATCCTTCTCCCACGAAAACATTTTCTTCAAGCAATTTCCAAACATGCTTAAATTTAATTAATATATTTTATATCGATTATTCAACCATATAGAATGTATCCTTTCAGGGAATTCCGCTGTAAAATATTTAAAAATCAACTGATTCTATAATGATCTTAGCTGGTTTATCAAATATTAAGTATTATAAAAATGAGAGTCAAACATCAAAAGATGCAGTACCAGCTTTCCGAGAATGAGCCTGATGTATAAATTTAGCTGCTGGAGCCATACGATTAATTCTTCGGATGCGTATAAATGTAAGAATTTCCAGAATGGGTGTCTCTTCACTTATCGGAGAAATATCATTTAATAAATCTGAAACATAATAAAATATGCTTTAATCCCATTTTCGTCCTGGCTCAAACCAATCACAATGAGCTCAAGATGGTTATAAAAAATATTTTTGGCATGTTCACAGTCTATCAAGTATCTTTTAATGTGAAAGTTTATTAGAAACAAATCAGCTTATTGGTTGAGGATATCAATCACCTGGAAGAATTCATTTTTCAGAAGATATATAAAAAAGATAACGGGGAAGAGCGGTAACTTAGAATTTATTGCCTGGACATGAATAACTCTAATGAAATCATCGAAGAAAAATTACATAAAATACAAACATTTGGGCAATAGACACTAATATATTGTTTGGATGACTATCTTTTAAGGACGAAATTGGATCAGAGAGATTGGAGGTTATTCGCTGATGCTTTGATTAAAAGCTATGAGCCAAAATTAAAATCAAAGATATAAGAGAAGATGAAGGCAATGGGGATGGAGAACCAGATCATCATGCAAACAATTTAACCTTTTAATGAGAGCAAGACTCAAGACTATGCTTACTTTAAAGGAAAAACTGGAATTAAATTTGTAGTTCTGTGTTATGAAGAAACTGCCTCAAAAATGTATCATATTATTGAAAAATGGCTGTAAAAATTAAATTGGATGATTTTAGAAGTGGATGAGATCGAATGCTGCAAGAAATAGAATCTTTCGGACTTTCTTTAGAAAAAATATCATAAGAAAATGGTCTTACTTTCTAGTTATATTTCATCAGGAGACCAGTATCAGAAGTTAGTGATCTTTGAGCCCAAAAAATCAAAGGAAGATTTGATTTGTGAGTTACGCTCCATGAAGAGGATTATAAGTGGACTGGATTTTCCCAACTACGATTTTAGTAATATTCAACAATATAAAACTTTCTTTTTTGATTTTACCTCAGGTGCACACTACGACCAGCTGAAAATGTCGATCTACTCAGATTATATCGTTGTTTAATGCAGTCGAGAAGAATAGGAGCGCTTACGAAAAAAGATCGGAGAGTTTTTGGAAGAATATGATTGGTAGACAGTAGAAATTGCATAGTTAGCAGATAGCTATTAAATTTCAATATTTAGATAGTTCTACGCTACAATGATTCAGATCAAGCCTATTACTTTATTTCAAAAAGAAAATATGCCATAAAAACTGTTTCGTAAAAATTGGAAGAAGGTATCAGAGGGAGCTGATTCGGAAATCAAGGAATTGTATAGACGGATGAGAAAATAATTAGTAAGCAAACCATTGCTAAAAAAACTGGTGTTTAAGCAAAATTATTTTAAAATATCAGCAGCTCCTTAATACCAAAATATATAGTATCTTGAAAGTCGTAGGTTTAGAATAGAAAACAAAGTGACAATTAACGTACGCAGCTACGGAGCTGTAAGCAATGGTGAAAGTGATTGCATCTTTATCATTTATGATTTGGGAAAGTGCACCGAATTCAAAGATATTCTGAAATAAGAAGGAATTAGCAACATATAAGAGAAGATAAACAAACATAAGATCTTATAAATTCAACTTCGGTTCTCACCTGTTTTCGATAAAATTACTTATTGGGTCTATAATATCAACCAAGTACGTAATAAGGTAGATCGAAAGTGGCTAAACCGTCTCAAAGCGGATTTTGAGGAATTCATCGAGGCCAATAACAGCCAGAACCATTTGAAAATAATGCTCCCGGCTGGATCATAATAATTGATAGAGCACTTGCTCCTTCCTCTTGTTGAAGTAACCCTCAACAATTGTAATTTTTTACAGCCAGCTAAATTGAAAGAGCTCACCTTTTTTACCAGTGTTCATAGCGGACCTTAAATTAGAAACTCTATCAACCTTAACCTTAAAAAAATGAGTGAAAAGGGATTTAGAATAGAGAGAACCAGCGATCTTAATCTTCAAATTTGTGACCTGTAAAAAATTATAGAGTACCGATACTTCAAGCTTTCTTACTTCTAAAATTAACAGACTTATGAAACAACTGCCGTAAACAGCTTCCTATTCCAACACGAAAGGAAAAAGAAAGCAAAAACGCCCATATTCCTACCAACTCAAAAAACATTTTAGGAACATTAGATTGTAGAATATTTAGTCTGCTTTTAAGATGAATCAGTGGTTGTGATAAAAGGAAAGAAAATTTGTTAAAAAAGATATAAATTAGAGGACCTCAAATAATTGAGAAAAATAGCAGTGGTAACTAAAAAGTACTTCGGGATGATAACTTATCTGGTAATATTTGGAACTGAAGACGGTTCCTTTTATTCAAAAAGACTGTTTTTTACGTCATCTGAATAAGCCCATTACAAGAATCTACTTGAAGTGTAATTAGATTTGGTAAATTAAAAGATATTAACACGAAAGAAAAAGGTAAACTATGAGATAGTGAAGCATGAATACGTTTAGCTGTATAAAGTTGAAACTCATCAATAAAAGGTTGAATAGCTGTCTCGTGTAATTGATAATATTTGAAAAACCTGCTTATTGCTACAATTTAATATTGATGATATGGAATAAAATAATTTGATTATGGTAGTTATTGTATTGATTTAGCTTGAAATTATTATTGCTTGACTCTCCTATTACAATTGAGAAGTATAAATTTAATTATCAGAAATGGAAATAAAATTTTAATTGTATTATCAATCTAGAGGGCGATTTTTGGCTAAATCTCTCTCAACTCTTTACTAAATCCTTTTTAAGCTTAAAACTGATCCTCTCCTAAATGCTGTTGGAGGAAGTATCTTGCTGCCAATTTCTACATGAGGGGCCTCAACTTGAGAAAGATCCTATTTGGCAATAGGAAGAAGCTTGAGTATAATGTTAATGACGATTGAAATAGATCCTATTCCAATGGATATAAACCATTGTTAAATTGTGAGTCCAAAATTACTATAAACTCCGAAAGCAGTGCCAGTAAAAGAAATCAACAAAATTTGAAGTATAAATATGCCAACGACGACAAAGATAAAGACAAGGTTTTTAGTTACTCCCTCCATTATATTAAACTGAATTAAATTATATTTACTTCTTCATGGAGTTTACGAGCGTTAAAGAAGTTAAAAACTTGCATCATCACGAATACGTTAAAGATAAATGTGAAATGCCTCGAGTAAACTTTGGTTGCCTCAAATGCTGTTTCATAATCGTTACTTCCATTTACTTGATAGAAACGCCCGCTACAGACAGTGCCTCCCACGACACCATTCAGCCACTTGTATTCAGGATGACCTACAAAGACACTTGTATCATACGAGTCAGAATATTCAGGAATAAATAGTTATCCCCAAAAAACTAGTATTATCAAGACTATCATCTGAAAAATGGATTGACCAATTATATGCTTGAGCATAGTATGAGATATGATGTATTAGTTTCGAGAATGTGGTCCTCTTTCCAGAAGAGCATCATTGGGATCTTCAGTTGCAAGAGCAAGTGAAGCGAGGGTGTCCATTATGAGATTAATCCAAAGCATTTGGATAGGCTTGAGAATTTCATTTTGAAGAAGACCAGCTCCGACTAGAGTTATAAAAACAGCTACAATGTTTACAGTCAGCTGAAACTGAACGAACTTACGGATAGAATCATATATATTACGGCCCCAAAGGACTGCTTTCACAATTGAACTAAAATTATCGTCAATTAAAATAATAGCAGCTGCTTCACGAGCAACTTCTGTGCCTGATTGTCCCATGGCAAAGCCCACATCAGCTTTTTTTAAAGCAGGAGCATCATTAGTACCATCCCCTGTCACGGCTACAACATTGCCTCTCTCCTTGAGACCAGTAACTAAGGCATATTTATCTTATGGTCTAGATCGAGCCAAAACTAGTAGTTTATCTTTAATCTTATCAAACTCGTCAGCGTTAGCAATAGTATCAATACGTACTTAAGCTCCTTCCTCAGCCTTTCTGGAATCAGTTGGACAAGGGCATATTGCTGTTCTGCATTTTGTGCAAACAACACCACCAATGAGCTTATGAAAATCTGGCCCTTCCATCGCTAAAAATTCTTTTCCGTTTTCAATAATGCCAATTTATTTTGCAATAGCTTTAGCAGTGATAATATTATCCCCTGTTACCATGCGAACAGTAATACCTGCTCTGTGGCATTTTATAATTGCTTCGGGAACCTCTTTTCTTGGGATGTCCCTCACTCCTATGACAGCAATTAAGACAATATTTTATTTTTCACATTAATATACACCCTTTTCATCTTTTTTCTCAAATTAATCGTGTGCTGACAGTTTCTTATAGCCAAGACATAGGGTTCTCAGTGAATTCTATGCCATTTTTTTGATAACAGCCGTTAGGCCATTCGTAAGGTGAGGAGTGATATCTTAAATTTATCCAGTTTTGTTATTAAACCATTGAGTACTCGAAGATAAGACTATCTAGGAAGCACCCTTTATAAAGAGATGCTTGCTATCTTTATAATCAATGATGACTGACATCCTCTTCCTTGAAGAATTAAATGGTATTCTGAGATGAGTTTGATATTTAGAACGATAGTCATCACAAATTGCACCCATTTTTTTGCAGTAATGAAGTAGTGCTATTTCAGTTGATGAACCCTTCTCTTCGGGTTATATAAGAGCAGTGCTGTTAACAAGAGATGAAATTTTAAATAGTTAAACGAACTCTTCATTCGAGGAAAGATCATTCGAGTTTAAAGTTTATTTGTAGGTATCAATAGTTATAGTTTCAATATTCCAGATTTGAGCAAGGGTCATTTTATTCATAGTTAAGGTTCCCGTCTTATCTGAACAAATGTTGTTGGCTCCTCCCATAGTCTCGCATGCCTCCATTTTTCTAACCAGATTCTGGTCCATAATCATTTTTTTCACTGAAAATGCGAGTGAAAGGGTAACAGACAAAGGCAATCCCTATGGAATGGCTACTACAACAACAATAATCCCCAGTATAAAGAAATTTAAAATTTTAAGCAAGTCTGTACCAGTGTCCCATTCCTTGGTTATAGCCTTTTATATTGTAAATCTAATCAGCAAAACTATTATGATGACTATTGCCGAGTATAATCCAAACTTGCCGATATCTCCAGCCAAAATTTACAGTTTTTATTGAAGTGGAGTTGGTTGGGCCTCATCTTTTTCTAACAAGGCTCTGATTTTGCCAATACAGGATTGATCACCTACAACCAAAACAACCATTTTACCTTCTCCCGAAAGCACTTTCGTACCACTCATTATGATAGGCGAAGGAATTTAATGTTTATTCGCGATATTCTTTTATCCAGTCTGCTCGATATGAGCTTTTTTCTTGATGCAAAATTAGAGAATATTTTTTTTGATGGGATCTATTTCTCCAGTCATTGCGCTTTCGTCAGTTGTTATTTCATTTGATTCAATCAAAATACCGTCAGCGGGAATTTCCATACCCTCATTGATATTTACTATATCGCCAACTAGCACAAAGTCTTGATGAATTTCCATCAGAATATGATCTCTTCGCACTGTTATTTTTTTCTTCTCGTCGGCCACACAATTCAATTTCAAAAACTGCCTCTCCTTTTGGTAATCGTTTACGGCTGTAACGCCAGCACAAACAACTACAGCTATAAGAACAGCGAATCCTTCTATCCAAGCAGTTGAACGATCCTCAGCTTTGGCAGTTCCTGTTTATAAGGCTATGGAGAGACAAGCAGCAACCAAGAGAATTCTCAAAGTGAAGTCTTCAAGAGCCTAACAAAAGAGTTCAATAATACCTGGGGGCTCTTGTATTTCTTTTTAATTGGTGCCAAAAATAGTCTTTCTCTCCATAATTGAAGCTTAGTCGTTAGAAATTCCGTCTTTTTGATTTGAATGAAGAGCATCTAAAATCCAAGCCACACTGTTGCTTCTCTTTTGAAGGAGATCTATTTCTTACGCATATGATCTTTCCTGGCAAGAGCTGACTATTTTTACTAGCTACTCCTTACTTACTTGATAGCTCATTGGGAATTCTATAGATTATAAATATGAACTTCGTACAATTTAAAACTGATATAAAATCCATTAGGATAACTTGATTATCCTTCAAAATGCCAGAACAATCATAATCAAATACCCACATTTTTAGCTGTTTATAGAATTTTGAAGAAATTGAACCACGTTAAAAGGTTGATTTGGGAATTATATGCAGTTTATCAATTCGAAATATTATGCGGATTCGAAAAAGAAAATAAATAAATGCTGTATTTTAGATATAATTTATGCGTAATAACTGGTAATCAATGAGTGGTGACTGCCGTAAGATTTTGCATGAAGCGATAGGTGGTAATGGCTGCAGAATTGACTGGAAAAGATCTCATCAAACAGATTACATATCCCTTAAAGAAAGTGCGCCATCCTCCTAATTTGTATTGATCTTTGAAGCACTGCAGAGTTGTTTTGTACCTAAAATCTCCGAATTTATCAGATTGCATCAATGTTTTAACATAGTCGAAGGGATAATTGAATATCCAATAAAAAGTTCCACCAGTTCCTCCTGCGATGATAGGCACATAGATAGGCACATTTTTTTTGTCAACATTTGGAGGTGTGAGGATGGTGGTCAGTTTTTAAATGATTGTAAAGTAAAGACACAGGCCCGTGCTTTCTCGAATAGTGGTCGCAGTCTGTCCTCGATTTAGTCCCTTTATTCCATGCTACTTTAATATCTTTACGGTTGCGTCAACAGATCCCGTATATATCTTATCAGCCTGCCCACGTTGAATTTGGATTCTAATTCTTGTATGTTATATAGGACACTATATAATTGACGTCAAACCACTAAAAGAGAAACTAGTAATCCAGCTCCAAAAGCTGCCAGTGTTTTATCCACAAGTTAAAGTTTGGCTGGAACACCGTCTTTTCCCTTAAAATTCGCTATCTGGTTTTTAAAATTTTCAAAAAGACCGAACCGAACGGATCCAAGGATACCAACTCCTATGAGTGGAGTAACAGTTCCTGAATTGCAAAACGAATACCCTTATAGAGAGCAAGTGGACCTTCGTTTTTAACGATCTTAGAAAGACAGTCCAAGATGCCATTGTAAAGCGGAGCAGTTTTAGTTTGAGTCTGAAGTCTGACCTTAATGATTTCGAAGGGTTGCATCACAAACACTTGAGACCATCCTGAATATTATTGCATTTACCTGCAACCATTCCGTTAAAGAAGGCAAAGAATCCATCCCACCCCATCTTATATCTTGCAACTAATAATAATCTATCTCAAATAGCCGATCAAATAAAAGATCAAATGCCATAGAAATATTGAATTACTAACAGTGGTAATCTTATTCTTTACGCATTGACATAAAAAGAATAAATACTAAAATGTTACGAAAAATTATTTTTCCAATTTTTATTCCTTATTAAAAAAACGATATTAATATTTATCTAAAGTCAAAGTTTAAAATTTATTTATTGGATAGATTTACTATTGTGGAGAAAATAATAAAATGGATCATTTCTTTCTATTCGGAAATTCTTTACTAAATTACAGCGAGAGAATATTAACAATGTGCTAGACTAACTCATTTTTAATTTGCTTCTCTTACTTTTTGGATTTCAGATCCATATAGTTTTAGTTAGCAACAATCTCAATAGGGCAAGGAGCACCTTACATTTGACGCAGAGCCTCTTTTGTAAGAACTTCTACATTATAATCGGCCATTTTTTACACGTCCAAAGCAATTCTTTCAGTACATTTGTCTGCTGTGCTGACTTGGCAAACAACAACTAGCCTGTCATACATTTTCTTCATCTCCTCTTCGATAACTGTCTGCTTTTTATTGAGGCATCTATTATAAATTCCAACCAAACTCCACAGCAATTCCTATTCATAAGCTCGAATATAAAGCTGATGCTATTTTTTATATTATCGCTCACTTAATATACTGACCTCTTGAAGGGAGGAGTATAAGTAGGCTTGCGAATTCACTTCTCGTGATTGAACTGCCTTTAACAATTTACGGATTGCCTCTTGCTTTTTTCTAAGATAGACCAGTTTATAATCCGATAGAATTCTAATTATTTCAGGTTTTAACCTTTCATCCCTTCTAATTTTTTAAAATTTAAGTGAGGTGTCTTATTTTGACGATATTTACGATTACTCTGAAATATTCTTCTTTGCTCCTCCTATTTTAGGTAAATCCGCTAGAAAATCAGAGGAAGACCTCTCATTCTTTTTTTCAGCTGTTTTTTTATAAAAATTTTATTTTTGCATAGATTCAGATTCGCCTATAACTTGCCTCGTTGATTTGGATGAGGCGTTTGATTCAAAAGATCCTTATAAATTATTGTATTCTTCAGGAAATTCAAAGGAAATATCTATTGATCTTTACAAAGCTTCATCTTTAAGTTAGTTGATCATAACATCTGCTAAAAATTTAGTAACCTCCGCAGTCTGTTTTTCATAAAGTTTTTTCTTTTCAAATTCAGGCAGGAGCTACCATAGATCAGCTTTCCAAGAAATATTGTCACTATCAATACTATAATCACTTTCAATTTCATGCTGCTCACCTTTAAAGGAGGGTAAATTTTATTTATAAGATCCCCCTGGAACAGTCCGATTCATTAATCTATTTTCCAAATCTGCTATCATTTTTTTGAGTTCAAATTCTTTTTAACTTAGTTTTTGGTTCATTTCGGCTCTAAGATTGACCGATTGCATTCTCAGCTCTTCCTTTAGTTTATCATCATACTCCTTTCTAATTTTTTATATTTCATCCAACTGGTATCTGCCCATCTTGATATTTTAAATCTGGATTATTACATTTTTTAGGATGTTGTCTTCTAATTGGTTGACATAATCCTTGCTGGGGGCAATTTCGCTTCCGATTGACAAGAAGGATGACAATTTCTTGAGTTTGGACTCGAAGTTATCGCTGTTGATGAGCTTGTTAATCTAAACTTTAAAGTTATAATATAAATCCTTATTTCTTTAAGATACTGCCTATCCTTTCTTCTCTTTTTTCAGCAATTTAGAAATATTTTATTGAATCTTCCTCAGATTATCTTTTTATTTACTGATAGATTCACTAATGACTTTGTCAGCTGCTAAACTAATTTATTTATGTTTTAACTCCTCAGCTAATCTCATCGATTTTGCCACGTTAGTCTTCATTCGAAAGCTTTTGGAGGCGGATTGCGAAATGGATTCAGATTCTTTAAAATTATGCGATTTTTTAAATTTACTTGGATTCTTGCCTAAACTATTGGAGTTCTCCTCTTCCTCAAATATTTCCTCATAGACCTCCTCGACGCTCTCCTTACTTTTTTTGGCACTTGCAGAGATTTATTCTATGATTTCCTCTTTCATCTATTTGACAGATTCATTTAAAGACTCTCGAATTTATTCCCTAATCGATTCACGGATTCTGCTGGAAGAGCCGGCGAGAGATTATCGAATGGACTCACGAATGGACTCTTTAATAATGTTGGATTCTCCAGCAATTGATTATTTTATTGCTGATTAGTATGCTCCTGACAGTTTATCAAAAGATTAATTTCCATATTAGTCAATATCTTCATGGATTTATTCTCCGATTTAAGAAGGCTACGATTTCTTTGGCTCTTCCTTTCGGGTTGCTGGCTTGAAGGAAGAAAAATTTGACTTAGATTATTTTGGTTCGACGGATTATTTTTTTGCCATTAATGTCCGTAATTTAGCTTCAGCAGGTCCTATTTTTTTGTCGTCTTTGGGCGCCAAAATATTGGGCTGGACAACAACTTCAGGTTTTAATCCTTTTTTGAGTATGGCCGCTAGAATAGTATTACTATCTTTTTCGAAGCCGAAAGTATTAAGGTTTGCAAAATAGCTATTAGGATCAACTGGTTCATCTTTTTTGTAAGCAGGAGTAATTTTGAGATTAGAAGCGTCAATCATAGATAAACTAGTGGTCTTCTTTTTCTCTACTTTAGGCTCATCTTTTTTAAATATAACGGTTGCTGGATAATCTTTAAATTGCGGCTACTGTTAAATACTATGAGATTGTAGCCCACTGGGATTTGTTTTATTTAAGGCGACTTCGTATTATTTCAATGGTTTCTTGAGAGTTTTAAGTTATAGAAATTGTGGTGATAGCATCTCGACATCGAGATCACCGAGATCAATTTGTTTGTATTTGCCCTGTTCCTGTTTTTTCATCATTTTTCCTGATGCGGTATTTGTGAAAGGCGATTTGTGATTGATTAACATTGGATTATTGAGTAATTGTTAAAACAATAAATATAATAGCACTAAGTCATTCATTCTATTTTCATGAATTGATTAAAAATAATCTTTAAAAGTTATTTATATTTAGATTAATTATTTATAGCGAGCAGTATGCTTGACTTAAGGTTATAATTATGATGTAATAGCGATCATTTGTTAACAGCAAGTTTAGAATTGTTTTTAAAAACAAAAAATGCAGTCACAGCCATTATTATAGCAATTCCGCCTAAAATCTTATAGGTCATTCCTCCTGAAGAATATCCAATTGTTGAGATTTCCTTTTTCAGAACTGGTAATTAGGATCTCCATCCAATTTTTTAGATGAGTGTATATATATCCTTAACTTTTTACTGATATGCTTGCCCATCAAATTCAGTATAAACGAGAGAAGTGATGCCTCTCAGTTCCATGTCAATTTAATCTCCCTAAAAAATAGGCAATTTATCATTTACATCCACTGACACAAAGTTAATTTAAAGTTTAGAGTCAATACTATTTATATTTGCCTGCACCTAAAACACTTGAAATCCCCGCTCGATAGCGTAACTGTATATTTTAAATAAAGTTATTGGTCCACAGCTACCTTTTTAGATATAATAAGATGGTTAGAATATAATTCCAGCAACAGTCGAATCGCCATAGGGAGCTGTTGCCTAAGAATTCACAACATATTTAAGATTATTTTTGTATTTATAGGGTGATAGAACGTTGGCCTGAAAATAACTATAGCTTCTAGGCATTCGATTGGATTAATTATAAGATATGTTTAAATAGAAGATGATATGCTCTAAAATAATTATGTAATGCCATTTAATTATTGAACAGTTTAAATTTACTAAGGGATGCGATAGCAAGTTGATAAATAATGAAACACGTCAATTGATTGGATATTATTTATGTGAATTAATAAAATTATGAAATAATAAAAGTAGATATATGCAGGGATCTTTTCAGAAGAGTAAAAACTGAAAACCATTAGAATCGGTATAAAATAGCGTCTGATCATTAAGAATATCAATAAATTTGATTTGCTCTATATCTACAAACCGCCTCCTCTACATCCCCTCTATGTTCTTCTCCTCAATAATGAGGAATTATTTCTCTTCGACCGTAATTTTGGGAAGGACGAGTTATCAGGATAAGAATAAACTCAACTAGCTGATACGGCGTTAATTAAAGTAAAATTGCTTGCAAATAGATCAATATTAGATTAACCTATCGATTAGCGCCATTATTGCACATTAAAATCAGACACAGCCCCAACTTTTAGTGCCTTTTTATTGTACTCAACAACGGAAATATTGCTGTTTTTAATTAATAACTTTATCTATTAAGTGAAACTGAAATTGCTCTTAAATCTCAAACCAAAATCAAACATTGCCTGGATTATGAATATTATGAGAATAGACTTTTCGAGAAGTACGCAAAATAAAAAATGGATTTTTCGTGTTTCTTTATGTCGATTAAATAGAAATACATGAAGTTGAGATTCACACCAACCACAAAATGAGTAAATTCAAACCTTCCTATAAATTCTCTTTTGTTCAGCTGAGTCGCACAACTATCAATTAAACTATTCTTCATCCGGTGAAACTCTACTTATTCTCTTTCCCAATTAATTAATTAGTGAAGCCTCAAGCCAATGTTTAATAAGCAAAAAATATTAAATAAAATTAAAATTAGCAAATGTAAACAAACGGAAGCTGCTTATATTCTAATAATTATTTGATATTGGCATGTAATTGTTCTAGGGAAGTTTCATTTTCATTAATTAGCAAAAAATCGATGAAAATTGAAACTTCCTTTAAAATCACAAAAGTGTGCGAAGGATCATCTGTTATCCTTGATGTTTAAGTGAGCTTAAAAACAAAGAAAGTTTATCTCAGTCTCAGTAATGGATTTATCCAAGCTTATTCATTTAAACAGTAAAAAATTAAATTATTATCCACTGTCAAATGTTCAGAAGACCCTATTTCATCAATATACTTGAGTTCCGCTTATAAACTGTTGGCTTATTCCCAAAATTCATTTATTAGTTTAATCAATCTTCATACCTTTACTATCGAACAAAAATTTAGAGCTGGCACTTTCACCCAAATATAATTTATCAATGGATCGGCATTTATTGGATTGGGCGTTAGATTAAATAGTGCTTACAATTTATAACAATAAAAAATTGGTGAAGATGAATTTGTTAAACACCTGATTTTCACTCAATTAAAGTTAAACTTTAAGAAGATATATGAGCATAACTCTCAAATTTCTAAATTTTATATTGATGAAAATAGGGAGCTTCTTCAATTTGCGGATAATTCTTTGATTATCAATAAATACTAAAATTCATAAACATTTATAAGTATTCCAACGTATCTACCTCCAAAATCAGTCAGTGTAAGAGCAATGGCAAGAAATATATTCTGTCAATCCCAAGAAGAGTATTGGATATTAACATAGAAATCATAAATATATCAGTATCTTATAATATCATAAAAGACAGTTAATATTTAAAAAATAATTAATCTGCACAAGTTCTATGATAAATATAACGCAGAGCATAGATATGTGATAACTTGTTTTATCTTTTGCAAGAAAACATTACCAATCGAATTTGATTCTGAAATGGTGGAGAAATAACATCTTTCAAATCAGAGAAGCTATTGTGAATTATAGCCGCTGTGCTTAAGCACATCTACAGGTGAATTGCTTATTGTGCCGTTAAGTAACCCTTCTAAAATAATATTTAGAATTAAATAATTTGATGCCTCTATTAATTGGCTCATTGAAGTACTGCCAATCAGCGATCCTGATCCAAATAGAGGTATAATACTATACGGATCAACAAAAATTAAAAAAGGCTACATAGTTTAAATAACTTCTCATATTCTTCCTCATGAACAATTTAGGCTTCAAATGGGTGAAGGGTGGATTTAACGAGTAAATGAATCTATTTTTGCTGTTGTAAATCAAGCTACTTTTAATTTATTTTATTTTAAAGTTTCTTCGATAGATAATAAATGCGTTTGCTATCGAGAAGATCACTATAATCCAGGATTTGTTGGTGATCCAATTATTACAGCTATTTCTTACTCACAAAACCAGCAATATTTAATTACTGGATATTCAATAGGCCAAATATTGATTTGGAAATTAGAAACGCAATGCTTGTAATAAAATTATTTGAAAGTCTATCCACTCATCCTGATAGAAAATAGCAAGGAAGAAGCAATTGAATTTGCACACTTTCGATTTGACCATGTCTTTTTCAATTTGGGAAATTTTATTGTTGTACATCAATTATCAAATCTTAATGAAGCAAATTAATTCAAAGCAGTATGTTCCTACACTAAAATTGGAAAGCATGCTGATATGTTGTAATTCAATCTGAAAGAAAAGAAAACCAAAAAGAGATAATAACTTCCATTCATCCATTCAATGAAATAAATATCAAAACATAAGGAGGAGCCTTTGTGCTTACCCAAAATAAAAAACGTTGTAAAATCGAAAAGATCATCAAGCTTAAGGATAATTAATTAAAGAAATAAATTTGAGTTGATGTTTCACAATCCGGATACTCAAATATATCGTTCGCTTCTAAACAAAAGCTATATCCATTGATTTATATATAACTAATTAGCATACTCCCATGCTTATTATTACATTAGTGTGACTGATTTATTGTTTTGATTATCAGCAAATCTGTTCTAAGTTTTAGAAAGGATAGAGGGGCAAATGTAATGATAACATATAAATTTGTTCTTTTTTTATGTTTATATTTATGTAGGCAAGATAAAAGAATTATAAAGCGTAAAAATGAAGAAAGCAGAGTAAGCTCTTATTGTGTATAATATAGCAGATTAACAATGTTCATCCAGTGAATATATCCCTGATTATGAAGATATTTCAGAATTATAGAGATTCAGATTGGAGAGAAGCTATAAAGGTAAACTGCGACAGAAATAAATTGATAAGGAACAAATCGAATGGTTGCCATAAGTTATCCTTAACTATCCAGTCAATCTAAATAAGAAAAGACATTCCAAAAGGCAGGTAAAGAAAGTTAAGAAGTAACACAAAGAATAAAATCGAATTACAAGGCAAATGCATCAATAATGCTTGAAATATTAAGAAGGTAAAGTTGAGAGTAAAGGGGAGAAAGAGTGTTTAAAAAATTCTGTCTCTGATACAATTTCAATTCCCAAAAAATCTACTGCTACTAAATAAGTTAAAATATAAAATCATTAAAAACCAGAAAAGATTAGTAATAAACGATTAATTAAATAGATCGAAGGTAAAAGACATGACGATTAAACATGTGAAAATCGAAATGAGATTACAGAAACTGTTTTTGGTAAAGATGATAGTGATTCTAAACAAGATAATAGTAATGATGTGAAACAAGAACAATAATCTGAGCCACCAAGCAAATTGTTATAATTTCTCTTGAGAAGATCAAAACCAAGAAATGAATCTACGATTAAATAGCGATCAACAAGTAAAACTTCACCATAAGTTACTAATCCCGTGGAAGGTAAAAAATTAAAAAAGCGCAATAAGATTAAAACGATTATAAAACTATAATAATGAAGGTAGTGATTATTATTTCGTTATAAAATACTTTTTTGTTTAAATTATATTTTAGTAATTTCAAATAATAAAATTTCTATTTGCGAGTAATAATTTATATAAAATTACAAAACTGATATCAATGCCTCATTCATCATCTTGATCGAAATCTTCCATTAGTGCTAAAATTTTGGCCACACCACTTCTGGGTTTAAGAGTTAATTCTTTATTCTTGAGTTCAGTTTCTTTATCTTTGTATTGCTTCAATATAGATTAAATTTTTTAATTTGTTTCCCGACTAATTTAAATATTTTTTAAGTTTTTGTTACTAATCTTTGGGATTTTTCTTCTTGAGCTACAAAAGGAACTGTATTTTTTATAAAACTACATGAAATCTGCCTCCTACATTTCTTCCATTCCCATCATCTATTCTTGAAGCATCTCCCAAAATTACAAACACATTTACTAAATGATTGACTCAAAAAATTGACCATAAATCATTAAATTTTTGTTTTTGCAGCCATGTGTTAAAAAGAATATCCCTTAGGTCAGCAATTCAAGTTGAGGAGCTATCTCTACTTTTGTACAACAAAATTGAATATGTTATGCAACTTTATGAACGATACCATAAAAGTATGTTTCGTCTTATTTAGAAAGCTTGGGGTTAAGCGTAAGAGAATTGAAATTTGTATTTGAAAAAACTTAACGGAAATGTGAAGAATGAAATCTGCTGAGTTGCATTATCAGGAGAAAGGTACGTAGAACAGCTGAAGAATCGAGGGATGGAAGGTTTTAGATATACCTGAAAAGTATAAGCATATTTTTGGGAAGTAGAATGTGTTTTAAACAATTTTGATCAGCCATCATTTCGCAAGCTTCTGAAGGATTGGCCAAATATAATCTATTCAGCCAATCTGCCTATTTTGTTTTGAGCATTTTTACTTCTCTTAAAATTATAAAGTTAATGTCAAAAAAGAAATTCTATTTATTTGTGATCATTAATTGTGAAATTTATTAATAAAAGTAGGTTAATTGTTAAGATAATTTTTATAGAAATTTCAATTTTATGTTCTAATCAAAATGTTATAAATCCAATTTAATTTTAGTTGTTGAATGCTACAAAGGTTGATTCGAAAATCCCTTAATAAAATAAGCGTTTATGATGGAATTTCACCATCTCTGTTGGCCACAATGTCTCTTTCAGTTAGCATCAGAGGAAAAACACATGAAGAACTTATAGACAATTTAGTCAAGAGTCAACTCATTCAATAAGATGCATAAATATACGCATTTAAACAGTTAAATAGACAGCTCTTTACCAAGACATCGCGACCTTATGAAAATAAGCCTTACCCAATTTCCAAAGGCGAAAGTATGACTGATATATTTACCCATTCAGTCATTATAAGCAACTTAGGTAAATATTGGAAGAATAATATGAAAATTTTGTAGATAGGAACTGGCCATGGATATCTCTCTTTTTTAATTGCTGCAATTTTGGAGAAGAAATGCTTTAGTGAATACAAGATAAAGGGGATTGATATTAATGACCAGGCAATTTAATATTGTTTGAATTTAAAAAAAGAAATATAAATATTGGGAACGAATAAAATAGATTTTTAAGTCAGTGATCTTGGGAAATTTTTGGAGGCTGATGGCTCAAATAATTATGATGCTATTATTGGAGGTTATTATTTCGATGAAAATATCAATGATCGCCTCATTGGTAAGCTCAAAGAAGGAGGGGTTGGTATATGGCCAACAAGATCAGAAAGTGGACAAGCATTATACAAGCTTTAAAAAGGAAAAGAAAAAGTATATTTAATAGAGACTATGTTTTCAATGCCAATTATACGATCATAAGTTTCTAAATATTTTGTCGAACCAGGAGAAGATACGTGTGAATAATTAGACACGAGTAAATAACCATCTCAGGATAAGTAGGTTGATATTGAAGTGATAAAAGAAGAAAAAATAAAAAGAATATAAAAATTGAGAGGATAACTAAAATCTTTACTTTAGAAACATAGAAAAATGGATGGAAAACTCCTTAAATTATAATAAATGAGGTTAATTCCATAAATTAAGTTAAAGTTAGACGAGTTAGACAAGTTGAATATGAAGAAAGTGCAAATAAAGTCAACTTGACCAAAATCATTTATTATTATTTTTGGATTTAAAGATTTAAATAATCATCTTATTAGCATAGATTTTGAATAATCAAGACTATCTAAAAAATTAAAAGTTTTGTAGTACCTTATAAAAGTTTATACTCGCAATAGAGTCATAATTATAATATGTAGCCAGACTACAGCAAAAAGCTCCTCTTTGGCTCCATCGATAAAAACAAGCTTCCCAGCAATCTCACAGATTATATTTGTGAGTTCCATATCTAAGAGTTCGCTGATGTTAATTTTCTAATATTAAGGAATCAAAGAAAATAACTCATAACCATATCTTCAAGTTTATACCGAAGGCTGGTACATCAGCAGCCCCTTTCAGTATTCAAGTTGACGATTTTCTCAGGCCTAAAAATCTTATTTATCCATATAAATTTACTGAAGGCACAGGTGATGCAGTGATTCAGCTCAGTGTCAAAGCATAATATAAGATGCAAACTACAATAAAACTGGCCTCCAAACCACAGAGTAATCTCTAATCTATTGAACAATCATAGTCCTAATTCTATCCTGACTAAGATTTGGAATTTCGAGTGTTATAGCTAGCCGATTCTCATTAATAAAAAGAATCTGAGAGTGATTCAAAATGCATTTAACCCTCGGATTATGACAAAGGGAATATTACGGCTGAGCTTATTCATTTTCTTCATGACTAAGAAAATCGTTATGTGAAGTTAAAATAAGCTCGAGCTTTCCTCTCAACAAGAGGCTATCGGATTGCAGAAAATCGAATCAAGCAAATGATGACTGAAATATGCAAACCTCCCTCAGACAAAAAATCAGGTTATGTTCTGAAAGACAAGTATATATAAAAGGATGAGTATGAACGTCGCAATCCTAAAAAGAAAGTAAAAGAATAATGATTTAATGTAAACTTAAATAGCCATTATAATATTCTCAAGACAAGTGAGGGTCTGCATATTATTGAATACTAACGACGTTATAAGTATCATAAATCATAAAATTTATTAAGTCTTCTGTTGAGAAAATTTTTAATGGTCCAAGCTGAAGCTGAAGCAAGAGGGGCTTTGACCAAATTCAGAGTTACTCCTTTGTAAAAACCTCTCACTCCACGCTATGATCTGTAAATCTCTTTGATAAGTTAACTGTAATTTTGCTTATTTGCTAATTAACCCTTCTCTATGAGCAGGACCTGTCCCTGCATACGTTTTCTAAGAATATCGAGAGGATAAGCAACAATTTGGCCCACTGCGCTGAGTGCTCCAAGTCCAAAATCAACATACCATTTTTTGTAGCTACTTGGGTTAAGTAGCTTCATTCTTTCTTTTGCTTTGGTAAACAAAGAAAAAGCTATACCCTGATATATCATGACACCCATCACTGCAGCTCCGTAGCCTTTGTAAAAACCTAGAAAACCTTACCGCCGGTATATAAGAGAAAAAGCATTTGAACTGTTTGAGTAAGTGAATATCGTTCTTTCCATTGCTAAACGAATCCTGACAAACTAAAGGGGATCAGTTGCTGTGAGTGCACATATTCCAGCCACAGATCCACATAGGAAGAGTATAATATTTTGCTTAATTGAACCATCTTTGTGATAAAAGTGTCCACGCATAAAATCAAAAACAGCGAAATCCTAAATTTGTAAATATTTACAATAGCTGCATGTGGAAACATCCTGCAAATATTCATGGAGTTGCCTCTCCAAAGATTACGTAGTCCGTGCGTCTTTACGATAAGAACGAAATCTTCACAGAATTGTCGATAAGTAAAGGCGCGATTGCTAGTCTGTTTAGTGACGATTTTACTACAAAGAGATACTTAACGCGTTATACAGGCGCAATGAAGGTTTTATTGACTGCTCCAGCAATCCCTCCAGAGATAAAGCTTTTAGTGATCTTGAGGTGTTATTTTTACTGTCCTTCGCTGGCCATTATATAAATAGCATAATAATTGAAAATTAGTAGGGAGTGAAATACTTTATTAGTTTTACTCGTAAAATTATAGATTATTATGAAATCAACGACGTCCTCGCAAGACTGTTAAACAAGGGGTCGGCAAAGGCTATTAGAACTGACCAGTCTCCACGCGTTACAGAAAATTTTGCTGGTGCTGCTGTTGCCGATGTTGATATGGAGGGCAGCGCGAACGATTGCTAATAGAATCCATGTTATGAGAAGTGTCAAAAGAGCACTCAAAATCTTGACAGATACGAGGCAGTTTCTGGAGAGGTTGCCGATATACTTCCAATTTATCATTAGCTTTAAAATTTCTTGGTTTTTGCTGAGGTTCTATATAATCGTCCCTTCCTAATTGAATCTCATATAAACTCTTCTCTCGTATTTGATTCATTCTTTGGTTATGCTTTTCCAAAGATTTTCGACGGACCATGCCCAGTCTTTCAATCTCGAGATCTTTCTCTCCAGAGTAGGCTCGTAATTTATTTTTACCTCTTATTTATGGTATAGATTTAGCTTGCTTTGTCTTTTCTAGCACGCCATTATGAAAGTGTCCTGTAATCTTAACTCCAGTTTTAGGATAAATTTCTTCGCCATATCCATTTTTAAGACCATGATCGAAGCATCCCTCGTAAATACAATCTTCTGTTGTGAGTTTGCCTTCTCCCTGATATACTCCATTTTAGATAAACCCTATATATTTTTAAGTTGGTTTTTCTATAAAAAATTTACCAGATTTGCGACCTTCTCTAAACTATCCCTTAAATTTAGTGGCCTCAGCCAAGTGAATCTCGACTCCCATTCCATGTCTCAGTCCATCTTTAAATTCGCCATAATATATTTTATTGTCATAAAAAAAAAGAAAACCCTCATAAGTTTATGAACTAATTGGATGACCAAAATAGACACAGTTTTTAAATTTTTTAATGGTAGGTGAATAAATGACAATATTACAGGCTAAGCATAGATTAGTGAAAAAGGAAAATATTTCTGATGGTTAGGAAGAGGGAATTAGCATCTTTTATTTAGAAAAATATTCCATCACAAGACTGTCTTCGAGATTATGAATATTAGGCATTCCAAAAGAACTTAAAGGTAATATTTAAGGCTGATTGGAAAGGCGTTGCTTTATAATCTGACCCGCTCTAATGGGAGAGACGGGAGAGGGAGATAAAATAGAACTACTCAATTAACGAGCCAACATCTCACATTGAGTGGATGCATTCTTAGTAGGAGATACTCTTGAGTGAGCCATCATCTCATGAGATTTTTCTGAAATAATCTGGAGAGAAACCTCCTTTGTAGGCACAGTAATGACTTCAGGATTATTATCAAAATGAAGTGGCCTCTTTTTTAAGGAATCCCTTCCTCCAACTATCATTTTAGTCTTTAGCTGCAATCCTTTATCTTCTTCCCCCCTTTATACAAAATTATTCATATGCGAAAGTGTGATCCTATCTTCTGCTTCTTTTCTTTCTGGCAACTTTACGGTATTTTCTGTTTCTCCTGCTTTGCAATTAATTTGTTGTTGTCTCAAAGAATTAATAAGCTCTCTGAATTGGCGCGCTGAACCTGAGATGATAGAAGACTTGGGTGATTATTATATGGCTTGCATGATGAATATTAAAATTATTTATCAGTCATATCATTCCATAAGTTAAGAATTTTAATAAAAGTTGTGTCTATTCTCTTAAATAAAAATGATACTTACTATCGATATTTTGTATTTATGAGCATTGATAAACTCATTAAAATTATATATTTGATTAAATCATCAAGGAACTCACATATATTTTTACTTTTATTAATATAAAATGGTCAAACACTCTAATTTGAATGAAAATAAATAAAATCAACCAAATTAAAGTTTCCATGCTTCTGTTAAAATTATTCATTGCAATAGAAAAATAATGTTTTTGATACTATCTTATGGCAAAAACGATTTTAAATTTTAATGTAAAGAAATAGCAAATGGGAAAATCATCTCCAAACTATTTTTAACAATTTTTTCTTTGTTGTGAGTTAGTAAATAAAAATATCAGTAAATCTATAATTTTCTTTTAATTTATTAGCGGAGATGTATTGTCTTTCTTTCATAGACAAATAAGATTTATACTTTTATCGTAGAAATTAGCTATGATAATAATTTATTAACATTATTTCATTGAAGTTAATAATTTAGAGTTTGAATATCTGATTGAGTTATTGTTGTATAATTAAACGTTTTCATAAATTATTAAATGCCAAGAAATAATTAATAAAAGATAGTCCCAGGCAGATACTATCATTTATTGGCAATAGTAATTAAATGAACAAATTTCACGTTTGGTATTTAATTTATTAAAATCATAAATTATCTTTTTATCTTTTTTATAATTGAGTTTTAAAAGCTGGGATATTTTTTTAAAATAGTTGGAGTTTCATTCACTATGGCACTTTTCATAAAAATATTCCTTTCTAAATGCTTATTAAATTATTACTGTGTTTTTCTATTCATTTTAGTTTATTATCTTATACATTTAGTTGATTTTAGTAAAAGTTCGATTTTAATGGCTTTTAAAGTGATAAATTAATGTAGAGTCAATATAAATATCATAAAATGATCATTGAATTATTGGATTGACTTCAGCCACAAGAAAGTCTCCAACAAGCGCCGCTTTTTTTAATTCTTTTAAATTGATGTTCATCTTAAACATGTCTTGAAATGATTTTACTCTCTGCACCTTAATCTCTTCTTTGCGGATGACAACTACTTTTGAAACTACTCCCATAAATTTTGTTTCTCTGATGATTTATTTCATCAATTAATTATATTTATATTACCAAAAGTTCAATGAACTTAAGGAGCTAAAATTAAATCAAATAAAGAAAACATATTCACTTTTCTTTAAAGTTTTTATACTTGATATGATGAAATGGGTCTGGGATATGAGTATCTACAAAGGGGGACTTTTAGAAAAAGTATATGGCTTAATACAATATAAGGAAAAATATAATTCTGCGGGGAATAAAAGCATAATTAAATCAATCAAAAAATTAAAATGGACTAAAATTCATTAAACTGACTTTGAAATTATGAATTATAAACTCCTTCGAAGCTATAATGAATACAATTAACATTAAGATCTTTCTACTCCAAATCAAAAAATAATAAAGTACCGCATAAGTTGACTTAATAAATATTATCATAGAATTTGATATCAATATATATCCTTATCTACATATTTGGACTTCAATATATTATTAACTGATTCCTATATCTATGTAATGAAGATGGATTGACTGATTTAAATATGATTAACTCAACACCTATTTAATTTAATTGGAAGACGAAGTATATGAAGAAACACAACAAAAAACACGATTTTCAACTGAATTAAAAATTAAAAATTCAAGGTTTATCACGACTTGATAGCAACTGCATAGTGATTCCTTTTTGCTTTAATGCAGACAGTTGATGCTAAAGAACGATCATCTACTTCTTACTTTTGTCAACCAATTCTTATGTTTTTGTAAGATCATCTCTATTTTTCTTACTGATATTATTGACTTACTCTAATTATCGAAGCTTATTTAAATATCTTTGTTTTAATCCAGCATTAAGCAGATCATATTTTTGCTTCATTGTTTCGTAAGCTTTCTTTTTTTATCTGTAGTCTTCTTTTAATTTTTATGAGATGGCTACTTAAGTTTAATTTGCTAATGCCTGTTTATAATTAACTTATGTTTAGCTCATTTCCTTTTCAATCTTAGTGATATTCTCCTGCAAAGTTATAATTTCCTTCTCAACATCATCTGTGCCCTGTTTCAGCTGAACTTTTTTATTCTATAGCTGTAATTTTTCATACTCCATTTCTTTTATTTTATTAAAATTTTCTCCCCGACAGATATTGAGTCCATTTAAAGTGACTCCTCTCGTCAATTCCTTATTTTCCAAGCGCAGGCTCTCCATCTCAGAAAGAATATGATCGATTTGCTTCTGCATTTCTTCTCTGGTAATATACTTTAAATTTTAGCAACGGGCTTGCAACTGCTTTAATTACCAATCACATTGATCAATTATTTTATCTTTATTTGTGATTTACTTTTCTCGTACTTTCAGTTCAGCTACTGAAGTTGTAAATGATTTTGACTGAGTTGGGCGAGGTGGGGCTTCTATGAAGTTTGCAAGAATAAGATGTGACTGGTCGTTAAATTAGCGTAATAATTGCTTAAGTTTTCGCTGCTCTTAACCCAGTCTACTATTATCCATAGCATCATACTCGCCCTCTTACCCAATTTCCTGTTTAACCCTTTCCACAAAAACACTTCGCTTTCTTTGTTTGTTATAGATTGAGGTTGTTTTTTGATAGGTGCGAATTGCTGGAAGAGCCACCCCAGTTTCTGATTTTCTCATTGATGTGATAAATTAAAGCTAACATCTAATATAATTTTGGTTTCAAAATATCTATCAATGAGGACTGATCAAATTTCATGATGTATATCTCTCTTCTATTGATCAAAAGACATTCCGTGGACCATAAGAAAGGCCTATCTTAATTGTTTCTTTTTTCTGGTTTAATGATGCATTTATTCACTCTTGCTTTCCGCTAGCTTTAAAATTTAAGGGGAAAGACCGACCATCTTTCCGACATTGCCAGCAAACGATCTTTCAGCCACTCCTTCAACAAGTTGATACGTAAAAGTTAGATCTTCTCCAATCAGTTCAGATGACATTTTCATTAATTTGACTTCGGAAGTATTTTCAAATTTTTTAGTTATTTGTGAATAGTGAGTACTGAATAATGTAAAAGCTCCCACTTATTTTAAAAGATAATCCATTGTTGCTTAGGCTATCGCCATGCCATCATAGGTCGAGGTTCCTCTTCCTAATTCGTCTATAATTATCAAACTTGAACTAGTTGCCTGGTTTATGATTCTTTTGGTTTACTCGAGTTCGACATAAAATGTTGATTTTCCCTCGTATATACGATCTGAGGCTCCAATTCTACAGAAAATTTGATCGAATATGATCGAGTGATACTCCTCAGCAGGAACATAACAGCCAATTTGAGCCATTACAGCTAAAAGACAAGTCTGTTTCAACAAGGTAGATTTTCCACCCATATTGGGACCTGTTAAGAGTAGTAATCTTTCATTTTTATTGAGGCTCAGTGTATTTGGTATGACTTCTGATTTTACTTGTAGTAAACTAGGGTGACATCCTTTTTTAATAAATAATCTGCTCTCGTTAAATTAAGGCAAACACTTAGTAGTCATATTCTTGGAAACTTCTGCCAAAGACATTAAGACATCAATTTTAGCTATCGATTGTACGTATAAATCCCATAAATATCTAAAACTGCAAAACTGCTGCACTATTTATTGCAAAAATGGTTAAAATGTCTGTGAAATGATTGTCTCGTGTTCAATAAGCTGTTCGCTGAGCTAATAGGTTCTTGGAGTTGTGTATCTAATTGAAGAACTAACTTAAGAGGAAAAGATGAGATCTGGATGAACCTTATTCTTGATTGATACTTTTGGGACTTGTACCTAGTTTTTAGCTCTAACTGAAATAAATATAACTTTTTCATTGTTGAAATATTTTCTCCATTTTTAAAGTTCTTCATTTAATTCTTTATTTATGGCTTAAATTTGTTATTTTTAGTAATCAAAGATTTAATTCAATCCTGGTGCTGGCTCCAAGTTGTTGGTATCCTCATCAAACCTAAACTTGCGCATGATACTTTCAGCCACGTACCCAATTTAGGGCAATCCTTCAATTTTACTTATTTATTAAAGCGACATGACATGAATATTTGGTAAATCGAGGAGTTAAACTTGCTTTTGGAGATATTTAGATTTCAAATTGAAATTTTTAATCTCTTTCAGAAACTACTCATAAGTTGTAAACAGCTTCAGAATTTAAACAATTTATTTGAGACGTACAATCGCTGGATTTTTACGCTGGTCATATTATTTTTAGTAATTAATGAGTTTGGTTAGAGTTAATTTTCCCCTTTCACTATTACGGATTACCCAGTGGTAAATATCTGCGATTCTGATTTCAAATTTCTCATAAGCCGACAACTTTTCATGCAACTTTAATACCTAACCCTCGTTCTCCAATAGTTATTTTATCGCATCCTGTCTTTCTTTAATTTCTTAAAAAATTAGGAGTGGCTGATCTATCCACTTACGCAGCATTTTCTTGCCTTGTACTGTTTTACACTTGTCAAGGTAAGCAATTAAAGTTCCAGCCTGAGCATATCCTTCATCTTCATTCCTTATAGAAAATATCTATAAATTCTAGTAAACTTGGGAATCAAAAAATGGTTTTGCAGTAGTTTCATGGTAACTGCTCTATTAAAATAATCCTTGACAAAATATTTTTTAGCAGAGAGATAAACTTTAAAGATATTGGCAAATTAGAGCCAAAACTGACACAGTATGAAATCGAGAAAATTCTTCATCAGACTCAGGATTTTATCGCTTGTGCATTTCAATCAGATTCTTAAAAAGGAGAGAAATGTTATAACTTTAAAATTTTGATAGTGCAGCTGACACTGATCCTAGACGTAAATTCAACTCGACAATGTAAGGGTTGCAAATTTGTTTAAAGATTTGGGCAATTTCCTTATGATTTTTATCGGGGAGAACCACCTCCACTGGCCGGTATCGATTGATTACCCTGCGA
>Ga0302186_10000294_pt1 | contig 45633 bp, 17 predicted proteins | sample II_Bog_E1_2_FD_198782 | JGI IMG/M metagenome (GOLD analysis project Ga0302186, IMG submission 198782) | Peat permafrost microbial communities from Stordalen Mire near Abisko, Sweden - II_Bog_E1_1 | ecosystem: Environmental > Terrestrial > Soil > Wetlands > Peat | place: Sweden: Abisko...
AAGAAGTACATAAAATGGTAGTGATATTGGCTGAATCTAAACATTCTTAATTGATTGTTGATTAAATTATTTGTGTCAATGCCCAACAATGTCAATAAATAATAAGATAACGTTAATGCAAGTTTAAAGCTAATTCTTTGTAGAATTAAGTTTTTATTCTTTATTTTTGTTTAATTAAATTATTTATTTCTCTAATGTTTGAAATTTATTAAAATAAAGAAGCCAAGTGGGGGAAGATTGAAATGAAGTTAGCAGAATTTTTTAAGTAAAGTATCTTGGGATATAAATTAGATATAGTTGGTATTATCTTTTGAATTATATCGATTTATCCATACTTCCATAATTTTTACAGAATCTTGTATAAACTTCAGCAATTTTTCTATAATTTAAACCCTCCCAAATTCAATTAAAATTATACTATTTAAGATAAAGAAAGAGCAATTAATATATTGGCTATCTTCGAATTTATTTTTGTCCAATTGGCTTGGCCACGTCTGCTACCTTTCTTTGGATGGATTTATACTTAGGGCATAAATATTAATTTTCTAGCCATTTGGTATTTTATCAAAACATTCAATTATAATAATTTAGCAGTTTCAATCAAATGGGAAAAGAAATCAAATTTTTGCTTGTTACTATGTTTATTTTAGTCTACACTTTGGCATTAAATTGCGGAGGCAACTGCCCAAGTGATAGTTGCGATATTTGCGTATGTGGCTCAACTCCAGTTTATGTGCCCCTTGATAACTATTGCTTGGCGTCAAAGAAATGGGATCAAAATTGTTGCAAGTGCATTGCTTCTCGTCTCACAAGCGGAAATTCCAATTTTATGTCAATGACTGATACAAAAATGGAGGTTTATTTGGAGTCTTGAGTATAAATGCATTTCCTGGCTATGACTATCTTTCATTGTGCGGAATATCAAGATCTTAATATCTATGTGATCCGACCAAGAATGTATTATGTGCAGAAAAGATATATATAAAATACGGATGGAATATTTTAACGTGGAGAGATTAAGCATAAGAGTGTGGATGTTATCAGAGAATTTAAAATGAGATTGGCAATTAATTGGAAGGAAATAATCAATGATTTAAGACAAATCTGATCATTTAAGCAGGAAATTAACTTATCATTTTTATTTTATTTTGTCGAGGGTTTTATTAATTATTCTTTTCATTATCCATTTTCATTCTACATGAGGGCATCGTGTTTATAAAGAGAAATTAAAGAGCCATATTCTCTTGACAAAAAAGTAAATTATTATCCTGTTTATTTGACGAAAAAATTCATCAAATTTTAGTTTAAAGAAAGAGATGGTAATAATCTTATGGATGTTTTTTCATTGTAAAAGCAAGGAATAAATCAAAATATCGATTCATACTAATTATCATAAAATATTTTCAATGATCAGTCACTGTCAATCGATATTGCAATGTCATCAATAAACTTTTTTGGATGTTTCCTCAATCTTTATTTTCGTATCTTCTTTGTTTTAGAGCTTTAGTTATTTATTGATTATTCTTCATCGTTGTCGTTTCTTTTATCATGATATTTATCGCATAAATTTTATTCAATTTAAGCATCGATATTGATGAGAAACCTCGATATAGAGCTATCTTCTTGATGCTATACTATTTCTTCCAGTATCTCAGGAATTAGTCTTTAGTCGTCATCGCTAAGCACAATTACATCTCTATTGGAAATATTAACAGCAGAGATTGGATCAATTGCAACTTAATTAATACTTGGCTCTTCCTTCTGCACTTAATCCATTTTCGGAAGATAAATAGCACACGTAACGCTATGGTAGTAGTTATTGATTTCTTTTTTATGAAAGCAATAAAATTTAACTTCCACTTTTGTTTTAAACTCACTATTAGCAAGCTGAAAATAAATATTATTCTTTTCCGTAAAATCAAGGCTTTCTATTTTCTATTTGGCTTTTAATTTAGAAAACTTCCAATCAATGACACAACTCTTTTCTTTATTTCTCAAAAGAAGATCAAATCTTTTTACTGAATGACAACACCCACACTTTATCGATTTCTCCACTTCCATTGTTTAATATTCATTCTAAAGGAACTATTTTCCAATTATATAGCAAACACTGCTAATCACTTTGAAAACGTCATAGGATAACCTTTAGTTTCTCTTTTAGTATATTTCTTTTAAATTTTCAGCTGATCTCTCTTTTTTCAGAAAAATTTATATTAATTTATGGAGAGTAATTCCTTAATTTTTTTAATTCATAAAATACAATTTATTTGGTTGCTAAATATACTCTATTTCTTTATAATAGCACTAAGAAGTTGGAAATTTTTATTTTTCAATCTGCTTCAAGATAGTGTAATGAAAGTTATGCAAGTAAACGATGTGATACTCTGCATCCTCATACTGTTTTCCCATCATCTATAATCTATCAAAAATTTATCTTCTTTCTTTTGCACTTTAAAACATTTTTTTATTGCTTATTTGCCACATCATCACCTTAATTCGAGGAAGTTTATCTTGATATATTGCTAGTTAAAAGATTATGACATCGGTAGAATGTTTGATAATTCGATAACCCTGAACAAACAACTCTCCGATATAGGTGAGGAGGTATAAGAAATGTAGATCCTAGTCTGTATCTGGGCGGGGGTATTTATGTGGAGCTGAGAGATATTGAGTGATTTTCAGTTAGTCTTCACTTAATTTCATTAATGATAAATATTATAAATTTATAATTGATCCGCCAAAGTATTAAATCTAATATTCTCTGTCATACTTTTTTCATGTTCAATAGAATGTCTTCATAAACATAAATTTTCATTGTTTGGTATAATCATGCAATTAACCTCGAGACCTAAACTTTATTTATTTCTAAGCAGTTAAAAGAAATAAGAAAATATTCCAATTGAAGTCAACAATCCATATTTTTTATTTTTATTCCATGAAAATTTTAATAAATGTGCATTATTCATAATTGAAGGAGGAATCTCATTAAATTTCGATTATTTTTAGCTAAGACATGACTTTTTCTACAGCATTTGGTCTCTATATTCTTGCTGAATAAATTTATTTAGTTCGATTTTCGGCAGACTGAGTTAATGCTATCTTTCTATAAAATTGAAATTCCTTCCTCAACTCATTAAAATACCAAAATCTTTTACCTTGAACAGTCATGATAAATTCATGAAATTTTATCATTTATTAGTTAATTAGCATAAAAACATCAATGAAGCACATATTACAATGCAGCAAAGTAAAATCTTTAGATCATGAATTAGTTTATATAAAGTGAATTATAATATCGTCAGCATTTCATAAAAGTATCATTTTTTTGTGAACAGGTTATCGTAATTTATATCCTTAAACAGTTCTCTGGGCGAATATGTGGATTCATTCCAATGTTTAATCGCAGACGAATTGATTTAAGAAGGAGGATTTAAGCGAACAATGTTCGAAGATTGTATTAAGTTGCTTCCATCTTTATCTATTGAACTGCCTGACTGAGATTGTTCAGGGTTTAATTTTAATGAATATTGCTAAGAATACAAATGTCTTCCTAAAGTAGAACTTGTATAATTAGTGATGGTGTTTTACCCCGAATATTCCATCTAGACTCTTATTGGTGATGTGAAAGAAGAGTTTTGATCGGGGCTCTTAATGGTTCTTGGAGTATTTTGATAAATATAATTGAGTTGTCTGACTTCTTTTATATCTTTTGAGGATTCACACATGCCCATTTATATTGTGTTTTGAATTATAATTATTTACCCAGAATTACCAATATACATTTCAAGGATACCATTAATTGTAGTATAGTTTTTAAAATTAATCGTTTAAAAGTTATAGATAATGTGATGGGTGCTCAACGGATCATTAATAAATTATACAGCTTATGAAAATATTCAAATTTAGTAAAAAATCAAAAAAATCAAATTGGCATCTTGCTAATGCAAAGATTGAAAATCAATTCAAGGAAAGAAGGGTCTTCTAATGCCGTATAGATAAAGTAATTTTTTTTCTAAGCTCATTAGAAAATGAAGGAGATAATTGAAAAACCTTTTGATAAAAGAATAGTAGGGAAGGGAAAAACAATTTGGCAAAGGACAACATCTGATTAAAAAACATCAATTATTCAACAAGATATCCGCTTTTTGTTTTCTGATATTTGGTTGTTATAAAAGATTATATTAAACTTGAATCAATATTTTTATTCATAAAAAATATTTGCACAGCACTCCTAAATAATATTAAACTATTTTATCTGATTACTCTATAAATTAACAATATAAAATCAATATATATGAATCAAGTTAAGTATCTTTTAAGATTCCTATAAAGTAATTTAATTTTGTTATTTTTGCTTTTTTTTAATTTTAGCTATTTCACTTTATAATTCGTATTCAATTTACATTTCTACTCATATCGAAACAAAAGACGAGTTTATAACAATTGCTTTTGCCGTTTTCTTATATCTTTAACTTCAACAAAGCTTTTATAATATCGATGAAGAAACTTATTCTTGGTAAAATTGTTAATATTTTACAAATTTTAACTGATCTTTTTCAAAATTTTATCATCGTCTTTATTCCCAAGACAAAAAACATAATAGCAGATCAAGTAGCAATTTTTCCAACTTATTGATGGGAAATATGACTCAAAACAGGTTGCATTAAAAATACAAGAATGATTCGAATAAAATTTGTTCAAGTTAACGACCCATTCCTCGATATAAGTTGAAAAAGGGTACTAAGTGATGACTTCAGCTAAATCAATTAAAAATATAAATATTTGTTGCCTAAGTCCTTGAATATAAAAAGCTTATAGAGCATAAAAAACATATTGATAATTTTAAATTTTGTTATTTAAATAACTCAGAATAGTATTATTTTGCTTATTAACTTCATAAAACATATTATGATAGAGATAAGTTTTCAGTCTATTATAGAGTTTATTTTGAAAAGAAAAGAAACTGTTAGATATCGTGACTAATTTGCTGAGAAAAAGGTAAGCGAGATTGTGAAAAGAAAACTATATAGCCAATGCTAGACAACCTTAAAATTAAAAATAAGCTTTTTATGACAACCGCAAATCATGATAGCAAATGCCTTTAAACATCCGCTCTATTAATTTTATCTTCTTTTTATATATCTCTGATTTACATACTGGCAATATATCTTTAGAAATAAAAATTGTTTTATTTAGAAAATCTGTTACTTCAGAATCTTCTGACAATTTCCAGGAAAATATAATTGCGTCATTTTTAATGATCTAAAACTATGCCTCCTGCCATTTCTATATTTCATTTATTTTGTCAGAACTCAAGAAATAAGTATATTTTATTGAATTAAATATCTAAATTATCTCTTTGGCAAAAAAATTGTAAGGTTTCGCCCTTTTGAGAATTTGAGCAATTTAAAAATATTATGAAGTTAGATACAGTAAGGATGAACATTCTTCAGACCTTTTGAATTATAAGACGAATCTTTTCAATAAATCTTCGGAATATTTTCTTTGAAATAAGAACTGCAAAAGATCGAATTTAAATAAGCAATAGACATTGTTGCAAATTATTGTATCTTTCAGGTATTGAAATATTTGAAGAAGTTCTGTTATATTTCGTGTTTCGATCATCAAATCAATGCCAATTGCTAAATAGTATTAAATCTAAAATCCTATTTCCTTTGTCCATTTTTATGCGATTAAGGCTTTAAAAATATCAAATATCCTTAAACAAGGATGAACATTATGGGAATAGAGATAACGATGCATCTATTAGTAGAACATATATCTTTTCACAATATCAGCAAGTTCATAATCACAAAGGCTGTCCAATTGCTGTATTTGAGACATAACCATTTAAATATCAGGTTAAATGTCTACTTTTCGTGAACGAGCAAGATATTGCAGTGTTTAAAGCACAATTATTGATTGTGACGATTGATATAATTTTGCTTCTAACAAACTTCCTTTGATAAAATGTGATATTTGGTCGAAAAAACAAAAAATATTTTAAATATTTTTACAATTATTTGACAAATGCTTGAAATTAAGAAGACTAGTTATTTTAAAGATATCAATAAAACAGAGTATTTTTTAAAATATTGTCAAATAAACGTGATTAATTGTCAATTATATTTTAGACAAAAATGGCGTTAAATCGATGTCTAAGTAGATAGACTGCTGCAAGATCAAGAATAGTTATTTTTTCTTCCAGTTATTATACGGTTAGATGAAGCAGTATTACAAGAGGTAAATAAGACAATTTTGAAGATTGGAAAGTGATTATTGAGAGATTTATGCATTTTTAAAAAACAGTTGTAAAAATGATTTTGATAGAATATTTTTTTATTACATAGTATAATGTTACTTTGTATTATCAAAGCGAATGCAATATAGATAATGGCTAAAGAAAACCTGTGAAAGTTCCTCTGAATTTTTCTTATTTTGGTGATTTATCTTAAAATTAGTTATAAATTTCATTTTATTTTCTTTAATATTGGCAGATGAAATACATTTAAAATTTCCTGATTGTTATGAATAGTTTGAAAAAATGGATCGGGCTGAATCCAAATTTTATATTGTATTTTCATCATCCATTTATTCATTTAATTTTTAATAATAGTAAACCTTTGAATTACCATTTAGATACTGAGATATTTATTGGTATTCTGGAAGATCTTTAAAGCAGATAAAATACTAATTATATATTTCTTTTCGGGAAAGAAAAGGAGTTAATTGTTTAATAAACTTCAATATATACCTGTAATCATTTATATCGAGGCCAGAATGATTCTTCAGAAGCTAAATAACAGTTTCATGATTGAGAAAACATATATGGTATTTGAATAAAATAATAAAAATCTTCTTTTGAGTATTGTTTTATTTTGGCTAGTAGTTAAAATTTGATTCGTAAATATTTAGTATTTACTATTCAGCATTAAATTCATTAGGACAATCAATATCTTAATTCATTTGATTAATTGATTTTTATAAGGACTGAGCATCATTGTAGTATAAATCTATTTAACTGCTTTAAAGACCAGAAATAAAAAGGTTCAGCATCTCTGGACCACAACATTTAATACTTCCTCTGAATTGAGAAAGAGTTTTTTCTCCCAATTCTTCTTCGATAAATTAGGAAAGACCGAAATCGATAAATATTTCCTTTTTGAAGTGAGGACTAAAGCTAATGTTCTCGGGTTTGATGTCCAAATGAACCATCTTAAAACTATGCATAACACTCAGTTATCCTTTGAGGTATTTGATTGATTTTTATGTAATATTTTTTAGCATCTTTACTTTTTCCATCGCAAACATAATGCAATCATCATAGACGATAATATCAAAACCCAAATATCCTTTCATCAAAGGTCCACACTGAATTGATGAGCAAAATTTCAAAAAGCAATACTCTTTTATTGCCTGGTGTATTACTTTTCTTTTATTGAGCTAATTTTTTATTAATAGAGCTTTTAGAACGAATTCTTGCTTCCTGAAGGATGTGAGATAAATTTAACTCTAATTATGACTGCTTATGCTTTTTACCGAACTAAAAGCACAATTTTCCCGAGTGTTAAGAATCCTTATCCTAAACTTCGAACTTCCTATTGCAACATTAGCTGTTAATACTTCATAATTTCTACTATTTGGAAAATATTAAATGGAGAGCTTTTCATATACTTATGAATGATAAAGAATTCCATTACTCTCTAATTCTTATTTTGCATCTTTGATTTCCTACAGTGGCGAAATATCTTAGCAGTTTTATTATTATTATTATTGCTTATATTTCTCGATGAATTAACTTGGAAGAGGTTGAGAATTATTTTAGGTTTGGTCTTGGTGTTGATTAAATTCAATATTATCGGATAAAAGATGTTCTTTTAAATTTAAAGGGCTTTGTTTTTATTAAAGAGTCTCTGAACTCATTAAATTTAACTAAATAATGTGAGTATGTAAATATTGTTTGGAATTCATCATATTTAAGTATTTAAATTAAATAAGAAAGTTATTTAAAAGAAATTTTTTGATCAATAATCAATTTTTTTGACAACGTTCATCACATTCTTCACTATATTTAAGAATAACTCTGTGATACTCTGTGATCCAAATCCAGTTCATCTCCAAATTAAATTTAATATTTTGGCAATAATATCATTATAAAATAAACTAATTGACCTTTCTACTGATAAAAATCTCTTTTCTCTCCATGAGGAAGCAAAATCGATGATTAAAAGGTCTATTAAAATAATCTATTAATTACTGAACGGTAAACTGGTATATAATCCGGATTGCTTTATATGGTAATATTATTAAATTACCAAACACAAGCAATGGGAGTTTGTTATGCCAATAGAGAAAGAAAATAAGTTTAAAAGGTCAATTAGCTCACTGATTCTTATGCTATTACAAAAAAATGTTCATAAAGCGATAATACTATTTCCATCACTAAATTTACTAAAGGAAGCCCTAATGATGCTTCTGAATACATAGTTAATAAGCAAATTTGTGAAATTGATTCAACCATCAAGATAGTTTAGTAAAATTCATATTCTCTTTCCAAAAAGAAAATATTAATTATCTCTGAGCAAACCACATCAACATAAAACAATATTTATTGCTAAAGCTACGTCGAGGAAAAGAAAACAGAAATGCTCAGGAAGACAAATTTAACTAAACTTGATTCTGAGGAAAGCGATTCAATTAATAACGTATCAATTGTTTCCTAAATTAATTTAAATTTGAAAATTCCTTCTTAAATAAACGAATCTATCCTAAAAAGATGGAATTAAACGGCCTATTCACCCAAGGAGCTTTTCGTTGTTATCAACTATGAATAACTTTTCACACGATGATTTTTTTAAGAATTATCTTTAATATACAACTCAGATACTATATCTTATAAAATTTTAAAGAACTGCTAAAGGTTAAACATTTTATGTATGTATGGTCGATATTTTTATCCTTTATATTCTTTATAAATATTTTCCTTTCTAAAATAAAGTATAATGAATAATAATTAGTAAGAAAGCACCTATGTACAATTGTGAACAAGCCTGATTATCTTATATTTCATTTAAAATAATTATTTTAATAAATTATAAGGATAAGTTGTAGATATATATTTTTAATATCGAAGAGTACGCCTTTTTCATTTATTTCAGTTTATGTATTAAAGATCATAGTATGAACCATTTCACTCCGTTTCTGGTCACATATTGATAGTAAACATATTTATTAATATTTGGATTTCCACTTATTCTTAATATTTTGAGATTTTTAAGATTTTTGAGAAAGGAATAGTTAAAAACCCAGTTATTATTTCCTAAATAGCCGCTGATCTACCTGCTTATAAGTTTTACATTCGCGACAAATCTAAATATGTCCAAAAATCATCATTAAACTATGTGATATAATTATTAGACAATTCTAAATATTTCTAAAATCTTTAAAGTTTTACTAACTTGAAATTGAATTTTCTAAAACTTTTTAAATTTGTTATTAAATTTTCTCTTAGGAAAAAATATTCCAAATGTTATAGATTTGTCTTCGTCAATTCCTCGAGGGATTTAATTTTATTTCCACCTAAATGACTCAACAGTTACATAAATTTAGTGTTATCAGTCGTGGAAACGATACACCTGAAATTTATTTAATAATTTTAGAGTTTTTGCAAAAATCTATTTTGCGATAAAATTACGCAAGGTTAATTCCTATATAAGGATGATCTTAGCAGTTTTAAATATTTTATGAGCTTCTTTCTTTTTGTATTATCCAAATACTTAATATTGATTGTTGTACCGAAATACCATGAGCTTTTTTTGATAATTGAATTGAACTTCATCTCTATTTGATGAATCGTCTCATGATTTAATCCTTACTGAAAGGTTAAGTTTGCCACTCTTTTCATGATTTTAGATTTATTAGATTAGCATTCCATCATGCTTGTATTCTTTTTTATTTACTATTAATTCTGATAGGATAGATTTTTGAGTTTGAATTATAGTCCATAAGTTCAACTGATAAAATATGATGCTGTCTCGATAAAGTTTTAACAGTAAGTAAAGGGAACTAAAACAAAGACAATAAAATACATATATCCTTCAAAAGATTATTTCGAAGAAGTTGATCTAATTTTGTCAAACACTAAGGAAAAATCTTCTAATAGACAAAGCATTAAAATTCATTAAAAATTCTAATGTATATGAATAAACAGTGACTAATCTTCTATAGTAAATTTTATTACGTTTTTTTTATCAATTGAGAAAGGAACAATATAAAAATAACGAATCATGGCCAAATTTCCATTGCTGGTTTTTTCTTCTATATATAGAGATCATTGAAATAGAGATTCAATCGTTTATAGCTATCAAGATGAAGATCACTCAAATCAATACTTATATTATTTATGGAATAAACATAAACTCAAATATAGAAATGATTAGGATTTATAGTCGAAACCAATACATTATCAAGATAAAGCCATTGCTTTCCATTTTTTGTTATTTTCTCAAAATTTACTTTTTTATTAAAGACAAAAATATTTACCATAACATTGACTCAGGGAACAGAATGATTCTGTGACGTAATTGTAAGTAAAAATCATTTTAATTTCAAAATTTGGTTTAGACGTTTTGATCAAACTGAGACCTTATTGAATATTATATTAACTATAAATCTATCATTCTTTGGCAAAGAGATCATTGTAGTTAATATTGATAAATAGTTCTCGAGGTGAGTAAGTTGCTTAATTCCATCGTCCGATAATTGATTCGTTGATTTGAGAAGGGCTTTTAACATACATATTAATTTATGGAATATCTTCAATATTAATTGAACTGCATTATTCGGACTGATATTTTTATTGCTTCAATTTTATTGCAATATTCGCCTTTCTCTGCCCAGGAGAGTCAGAACACGAAATATTTTCATTTGCCTTCATGTATAAATCACTAACAGTCTGAAAATTGATTTTAGGAAAATTTTCAGGATTGTTTTCTAAGATTTTAGGCGTTGAAGCAAAATCGTAACTTATTTACTATACTTTGCTTGTCGAGGCTGAATCATCGGCCTCATCAATTTTTGGGGATTGAATCGTATCTTCCCTGTTTGGATGGCACAGTCCCATTTATCGCTATATTTTGTCGTATTATTATATTACAAACTGATATATATCATAATTTCATCTTAACAGCTAAATTACAAAATAGTTCACCTCTTGACAAAATCCGCTATAAATTTATCATCCAGCTCTCAATTAAACCGCTTTTAATAAAAAAATTGATTAATTATTTTAAATAATTTAAATATGTAAATTATAAAGGATAGAGAAGAAAATATAAAATTAATCAGTAAAGAGATTGTACATTGCTGCAATAGATTAAAGTCAAATTATATCCTCATAAATCAAGTTTTATAGTGATCCAACTTATTATATTATCCATTAAAGCATCAATTCTCGATAAAGCCATGTTAAAAAGATCAATATAAATAATAAACAAGGATAATATAAAGATTTCTTTTGAATCATAATAAATTGAATTCAACTACAAATTTCATCATAAAATAACAACAATTATCAACATATTTAGAAATTTCTTCGGTTCTATTTAGATTTTAATGGATCAGCTCTCCCATTAGAGATATTCCTTTTTCATTTTACCCGTCAGTCCTTTCGTCCAGCTAAATACAGAAGCGTGTACTCGTAGGACTATTTATCTTGAAAATAGGGATTGATGTAGATATTCACGGTTTCCAGTTTGAGTTTATTCAGTGATTCGACAAATAGGTCAAATGATTTATGTTTCCAAAGAGAATGACTAGTTATAAACCTGAGTGCTTGAAGTAGATTGCAAAGTGGCGAAGATTAACGAACTGTAGGATCGTCTTGGACATTTCAGTCTTCATAGGATTTTGATTACAACTTTATGATCTATTGAATACACTTAATTAGTAAAATACTACGACTTCAATATCGGAAGATATACACTTTCTTAATGAATTTTTACATCTAAGATATCTGAAAAGATACCCTTGGTTATGATATGATTACCACTGCATTAAATCAATAATACGCTGTCTTAATATAAAATTACCCCTTTAGTAAAGCAAAAAATACACTTTTTCAATTGATGAATACCCCTAAATTAAATCAAAAAGTGCACTTTATTAGTTTATCAATACTTCTGATCTAAAGGGATAGATACGCTTTCTAAAGGAGTCATTACATCTACATGCTGATCAGAAATACCCTTTTTTAATTTAGTATTACAGCTTTAATATAATAATATTTACTCTTTCTTAGCAAAGTTTTACATCTGTTATATATTAACTCATACACTTTCTTAATCCATAATTACCCCTGCAGTAATACAATAAATACACTTTCTTAGCTAATTATTACCCCTGAGTCAAGAAAGATATACACTTTATTATTATACAAATACGGTATTTTTTATAATCAAGCTGGTAATTTTAGGTTTGTCTGGAGTTGATCTGAGTTGAATGAGAATAGGCTCATATTGTTCACCAACAATCTGAATAGTTTTCTCTTACATTTTGAACTTAATAAAGATTATTATTGAATCAAATGTGGATTTGGATATTTATAATCGCGAAAGCTGTTTTAGATACAAAGGGATAATTAAATATATATTTTAGCTAAAATAAAGGCTTTACTAAGTAAATTCCTTGTTTTATGTTCCTCTAAGTTTTCACCTTCAGTAATCTCCATAAAATTTCAAGATTCATAAATTGAATTTTTTTATAAAAATGTACAAAACAAGATAATAATCGCCATCATTGCCAACAATACAATTTGTAATGCAAACTTTTCCGATTCATTTGTACTATGATAATTAACAATTTGAATATTTTAAGAAAAAAATCAATAATAATTTAAAATATAAATATAACTCTGTCATTGCTGCAGAAAGGAGAAAAGGCGATGAGAGTTTTTTAAACGTTCAATGATGTTAAATTTGATTTTAACATCCATATTTAATAAGAATTACGATGAAAGAGATTTTTATTATTGCTTATGTTATGGTTATTCAAATTGCCAAGTGAATTATATATGAAAAAACCTTAAAAAATTCACAAAGAAAAGACTCAAACAGTAAAATTTAGTCTGAGTATTTTATTGATTCATATTTTAATGAATAAAACCTATAATTATTATTATTAATGGAGAATAAATTATCGATATATAATGTTTTAGTATCATTATGTTGTTCATTTTAGTCGTGCGTGCATTGAGACATCAATAAACTATAAAAACAAAACAAAACAAAATAGTATTTGATTGAAGATCCTTCTTATTTTTTATCAACAAATTATCATTTATATAAGGAAGATTCAAAAGGTTCATTCCATACTAATACACAAAAGACGTTGAGATGATATTATTTCATTATTCATCCATTGATTTTACTTAAAATTCATTAAGATCGATATTTCGATGTTTACTTTTAGTTTGCTTGAATGAGTCAATCAAAGAAGTGAGGATCGAAATTATTTTGTATAGGAGTTAAAAATTTTGATTAAGCTACAAATGATCGGTTTCGAACAGTAATAAAAAGCCATTTTTTAAAATCATTCATTTTTCTTTTGGGAAGAAAATGATTGACTGGGAGATGATAAGACTATGTAATTAACAATTCTATCTATTGTTATTTATCCTTTAAATTTCAGTTATATGGAAACTATTTGGATTTTAATATAAAAAATAAAATTACACAACAATGGGAACATGTCAACCTTAACATGCAAAGAAAAAATGTTAGACTAATCAGCCGAATGATCCTGCTCCAACAGCTAATGATCATGAATAAAACCCTGAGAATTTACCAAATTAAAGAGGGGAAACCGGATAAGAAAGCACTGTCACAGACCAAACTCTACCTCCATAAAGCCTCAATGAACCAGAACATCAATATGTGAAAAAATCAGTCAAATTGGACGATGGACAATAATCTGAGGAAATAAGTACTATGGAAGTCCTTCCCCCGATTCAATTGCTCCTTAAGCGCCCTTCAAAGCCAAACCAAGCTGCGATGGAAAAGTGGAACTAATCCACCTACTCTCCCGGAGAACTGTTCAAGAGTATCAATTACGATCGGATCTTTATGAAAAAATGATTGGTGAACATTTTACTACGATTCAGTAATGTTAAATTGATTTAGGATTGAGTATATTAAGCTAATATCAATGAACGCAAGATTGAGTCGTTTTAAATGATAACGATGGCATCTCCATCTTCTGAGTTTTTACCAAAATATTCTGTTACTGACAACTGTATTATTATAATTTGGATATTTTATGTCAATAATAATTAAATAGGAATACACACTATAATTTTCCTTTCATCTATTGATCAGAACACGTTCATAATTTTCATATTATATTCTAAAATTGATTTTATATACTTGGATTCAAAGATTATTTATTAGCAAATATCAATAAATTCAACAAAGTCGATATGCTAAGATTGAAGAGTTGGACTTATTGGAGATATAAAATTATTTAGCTCAAATATCGTCAGGAACTAATCAAACATATCGTAAATGAATGATTTCTCTTGAAACTAGTCTTATCCATCATTCTGTTGCATAAATCAATTTTATTTATGCGATTGAGTCTTCCAGGATCAAGGAATCAAGTTGTTATAATAAACATGAAAAAAGATCAAATGTAATTAATAAAATAATTTTATAATTAAGAATTTTCATCCTTGAAAAGCAACATATTTAAGAAGAACACAAAAAATTTTCAATCATTAAGTGATGCAAAATCAGCAGATGGTTTATTTTACATATCTTGATTAAAAATTTAATCAATATTTTTCTTCCATTTTACTGATTATAAAGCAAATATAAATGGATCATTTTTTAGTAAAGAGATTCTCATAATCAATCGGAACAAATAATTATTTTGGCGAATAAGTAGTTTAGTTCCATCGGCCAATTACAGCCTCATTTAATTGAGAGGGGCCTTTAAGCTTTAAATTTATTGTTAGAACATGTGAGATGTTATGAGGTTAACTTAAATCTTCGAGTTCACGCTTTTATCGCTGTATTTTCATGAAGGATTCTGAGTTCTTTTGTTAGGATGTGTCTTAACAGGAATTATCTTTATCTGGCGTTGTGCACTAGTCAGCAGCAGTCTCCATTCTTCTTCTTGAAGATGTGTATTAATTTGGTTGTCCAACTACTCCTGGATCACCATTTTACTAGTCAATTCTGTTGGTTGAAGATGCATCATGAGCTTCATCAGTCTTCGGAGTTTTATTTCTATCGTCTCGAGTTGTTGGATAGCATGGTCCCATTTACTATATTTTAAATTTATCATAAAACGCATGAAGCATAATCTGTTATTGTTCCTCTTTGTTTCCTAATTACCAAAACCATATAATTTATCTGAAGCCAAGTAGTTCTTACTTTCTAAAATACGCGAATGTATTTTTATTAAAATTTCATCTTGAAAAATAATTTTATTCGATATTCATTTTTGAAAACTGACAAAAAAATAGGTGTCAAATAGTCTGAATTAATCATCTATTAACAGCTTTAATGAAAGGTTAAATTAAAATATCAATATAAATTTATAAGCTAATCTCAAACCTAAATACTATTTAATGAAATTAAAATTTAATCAAAACTATTTCATTCTCCTTAAATTAATCAATTAATTAACTCTTATTTGCTCAATTATCTTTTATTTTTTTATTTTTTTTATTTTTAATCAATAAAGACTTTTGATATTTACGTTTACAAATCATTTCAAAAATACAAAAGTATTCAGTGATTAAAATATAATTATCTTCAACCAACAAATTCTGGAAGGACCTCTTTTATTTAAATTATAAACAAAATTAATTTCAAATAGGATCGAATTTAGTCATCTTAGATGATATATTTATATCTTAATTTTACTTCCATATTTATCATTGTCAAGAAATCACATGATATAGATTGCCCTAAGCACATTTTATTACTCATTTTCTTCAGCTCCTTTGCGATTTTCAATAGTCTTATTCATCACACGGAAACTGCATTTCACCAGCAAAAACTACTGTTTGGAATTGGTATAAACTTTTGTATCTAAAATTTTTTTTAGGGTGGTCATGTCAAACATTGAGTGCCAATTTCTCAAATCAATGTGATACTCCTTTATCTATGGCAGTCTACCAAGGAGCTCTCCGATAAACTGAGACATTTTTCTATGGAATTCTTCTACTCTCAACCGAATAATAAAATCTTTAGGATATTTCACCAGTTTCTTACTCAATTTTTGCTCAACCAAAATCATTTACTAAAGCATGTCTCTGTGAGCCCTTACGTTTGTTTAGCTGTAATCTCTGTCTCCTATTTTGTATTTTTCGGTTGGATATAAAAATCTCTCATCCATATTTTCTAAAAAATAAAATAGCCACCTCATAATTTCAGTTCTCTCATCATTTTACAGTCTGGAGAATGAGTTTCGATTGGATATGAATTTAACATCTGTCTTTGAAGTTTAGAAATATTTGACCAAATCTTCATTTGTTACGGTGTCCTTGAGAAACTTGTAGGCCTCCTTTTATTTATAATACCAAGATGAAATCTATAATTTAAATTTTCTAAATTTCAAAGTGCCAAAGATACCCTCTAAAAAGGTTGTAAATATATTCATAAGTTTTGAGTATTCAAGATAACCCTAAGTAAACTCCCAGTCGGACATTTGTATGCTAATCTCCTCAAAGTGCATTTCAATTCCACATCTATTTATGAGGTTAAGCATTTCAGCGAGGTCTTTTTCCCTGCAATTCCTTAGATTTGTTGTTTTTATCCACAGTGTTTTAAGTTTATTCCTTCCGAGTATGGAGAGGATGACATTGTAGATTTATATGAGAGAGTTATCACTCACATCAAAACCGTTGTAAATGATTTTGAGAGTCATGAGTTATTAACATCTATTAACTGCATCAGTTAAGTATTTAAGGAAGTTAATTTTCATTGCCTACTTGTAAGCTGGAAAGTATCCATATCCACAACATTTGAAAGACAATTCAACGAAGGAAGGATTTTTGGTGACGGTGTATATATCTTCCTAAAAATTCTTAAAAGTTGAAGAGGCGAAGAACTGGCTCTATCTCTCATATGACCTATTGGTTTCAATCATAATATATTTTTATTGAAAAATGTAAGTCTAGTTGATTCCTAAATTAAGAAAGGATCAATTAATGATAATGACAAAGTAACTGAATAAAAATCTTTTTTATTTATCTTATTAATAGATAGATCAAATAGTCAATGGATTTACTTCATTAATTAAATAATGGCATGAGATCTAGTCGATAAAATAAATATCTATTCTTTTATAATTATAGTCAATAATTAATATTTGGGAATTTATTTGAATCAATGATGGCCTCCAAAGTTGTCTGATATCGTCAACATTCCTTATCTGTTTAGTTGAATGGCATAAAGCAACATTTCAGATAATTTCGACTTTTTGTCATACGGAGGAATGTCTAAGATGCAAGGGCAATTATGACCGAAAGGATAAGTGTTCTATCCTTTCATTGGAACTTTTAGAATCGTTAAATTAGCTTTTTTGAATCCTTCCGAATGAACTTTGGGAGTTCCTGTCCATAAATGAAGCAGTTGCTTAATGTCTTAATGGGAAAGTTCAAAGACAATCTCCCAGAACCATCGAATTATATTATCGTCGCTATCATAGCCTGAAATTTTTGTATACATTTTAAACTCTTCTAAATTAATTTAAGATCCTTCAGCTAGTAACCTTAACTCCTTTGGTGTAAGAATTGACAGATACTTGATGGGGACAATTTTAGAAAATCCATCCTTAAAAGCTTAAATTTGAGGTTTAATCGGATCTAAATAGCTCTTTATAAGCTTTTATTTATAGAGTCTTAAATATTACTCCTTGTTTTATAAATTAAGGCTTATATTTCTCCCATTTTAAGTGAGTTCGATGGTTTCAAGTAGACAATATTCTTTTCGATAAGAAGGCAAATTAGTTTAAAGCTATTTATTGGTAATTAAAACATTCGTATTTAATATTTGTAAGTTCCTCTTGATATCTTCACAAGTTCCTGTTGATTTAAATTTCAATTCTCCATTTAAATTTATCATCCCCAAACGATCAATGGATGTGATCTACCTTCTTCTCTCAATTATAAATGTTGTCTCATACAATTACAATTACTCTGCTGTCTTTGCCTGTTCAATAATGGTTAAAGTTTTCTCAGTAAACTCTAATTATTTATCAATTTATATTTTCAGGTCTGTAAGAGTAATGGATGCAGGATCAATCAGATATTTATAAAGCAAAATGTTGAAAGTGGGGCAAATAAAATATGTTTTTGTAAGGACACATTTTGCAAATAACTTTCCAATAAACTAGAAATATTGGAGATGCCGAGGATTTAGTCCTGAAAGTTGGTTAAAAAAGTAAAAATCTTGTTTATTTAAAGTGAATAGTCCAAAATTTAACTTTACCATCTCAGTAGTCATTAAAGTGAACCACTCTCTGACGACTCCCACTCCAACTCCATCTTCTTTCTACCCAGCCTTATCAATAAAAGTGACCCTAAACGTTTTCTCCCAAAATTCATTTGGTTTATTCCTCATTTCCTAAAAAGCTGATTAAAAAATCCCCACTCCTCTTTTTGAATATATCTGTTAGCTACTATCTTAATACCATCTCAATTGATCTTCAATACTTTGTGAATTAATTCTAAATTTAAGAAGCAGATGCTTTATTTAGAGACTCATGAATTTTTAAATATTTATTATTGATTTTATGGGTTATTGCTATATATTTTTGTCTCGTTGGATTAAGGACTTGAACACTGAGGCGTAGATATCTTGATAATGTTCGAGTTATGTATTAATCTAAAGCTATTTATGAGTATAAATAGTGAAGATTCTATTGAAAAAATCGAGAATTGCTGAACTTTGGGGGCTGTTTTCAAATTACTTGAGAAGTTTGAGATGAAGAGATTTTAAAAAAGGACGTTCATAGAGTTCGGAGGTAATTAGGATGGATAAAATAGTATAATCTGGATATTTTTCGTTTAAGGGGAACTATTAAAAGTATAATGATTTAAACTGTTAGTTTTTATAAAGCTCACTCATATTCTAAAATAGCCTCTAGCAGATTACCTTTCTCTATTCCTGCATTTCATCCTAACCGATATAGTGATTATCACGACGATTTTATCTCCTCTTTGGCTTAATTTCTGGTTTTTTGAATACTTTCAATATTTTTTTCATTATTGATAAAGGAAGATCTCGAACTCCACTAATAAGCAATGCTGCTAAGTTATGATGATATTCAATGGCATATTCCAGTATTTATAGAAAAGGCTTGTAAGTATTTTACCCATAGTATGATTCGTATTATTGTTTTGGAGTGATAGATATATCTCTGAATCCTTTGCAGTCTATTTCCTAATTTAAAAACTCATCATTTTTGTAAAGGCAATAGCTTTTTGCCTGATAGATTATCTTCAGTATTTCTGTTCTGATGTACTATTATTGAACTTTCTTGTCTTATATGATCCATTATCTATTTGGCAACTTCCATTTTTTCACCATTTTAGGGAACAAGGGACTTTCCAAAGGATTTCTCAGCAAATACAAGAGAGTATTTAATAGTCTATTTTGGATCTGCTTGTTTTCAAGTAAAAACGATAGAACACTGCATGAAATTTCAGGGTAATTGACATAAATCCAGGAGATCAATTTAATCACAAGATCTTAACTCACCTTTGGAAAAATATTGATGCTAAGTTGAGGCTATGAGATAAGAGAAAAGCCGTTTTGCTATAGTTCAAAAGATTATTCACTGGTGAAAGAATCACCTCTTGATAAGCCCCTCTTAATATCTACATAATTGTCATTTATAGCATCGATAATCTATTAGGTATTAGCAGAATAAAGAGACTAACAGTTGGAAGTCCTTTTAATTAAAGCTTTGGAGAGTTGTATCTGTGCATAATAATCAACAATATTTCTTCTCTTTTCGTCTAAATATTGTAGCTTCTCTGGACGGTCCCAAAAATATATTGCCAAAGATTATTCATCGAGTATATTTTAGTAATGCTAGTATTCAGCATTGGCTAACTTATTATTTAAAAACTAAAGCATTTCGGTATATTTCATCCCCTTTAATTCTCCCTTTTCCACTTTATGCTCGAAGGTATTTGCTTGAAGTTCATTTATTTATTTTATTATTCTATTGATTTACTCTTCCTCTTCCACTAGAAGATTATTCGAAGAGTCAAATTGCGGAATTTGCTGATTTTGTTCGGGATTGACTTCATATTCAATGCTTTCAGAGGGTATGTGAGATATGTTTTTCATAGATTAAGTAAATTTATTCTCTATTTATTTTTATTTTTAGTATTGAGCCTTTTAGTCTGTGTAACCAATATCTTCGGGCACATAATTGCTGATGCGATGTCTCCTTCCTCTTCCTCTTCCTCTCCCTCTTCCTCCTCTCCTTCTTCTTTATTAATTCTGTCTTTATTCTTATCTTTACTGCCTACGAATCAATTACATTATTATCTATTAATCTAATATGCCATTTTAAGGTTATTTTCGGATAAAATAGTTTTTAATTCCTTTAACTCGCTTTTAAAATAAATGATTTCTGGAAGTATTCAATAAAGCTTGAGATAAATTATTGATTTTTCTGATTTATACAGACTTCTCGTCAAGTAGAGCACTGTAGTTAAAAGATTCAAGTTGGAACTATTCTTTATTAGAATTTAATGCTGGTTTAATGAAATTATTCTAAAATCTCTCTAGATTGAGGAATCCTGAATATATTTCATCCAATTTTAAGAGTTAATTCTGCTACCATAAAATGGGAAAGTTTGCGGATTATAAAGTGCGAACTAACTCTTCTTTATTTCTTCGATTATTCCTCTTCTCCAAAAATTAATGGAATATGATAGCTTTAAAAGGAATTAAACATTAGTTAACAAAATTCTTTTCATATCTTCTGCCTCTATTCACTACATAGCCATACTTCAAATTATCGATCTCGTCACACCTGTAAATATACTGTAATATTTCAGTTATTATCAGATTGTGGCGATACAATTAACTGTTTTAGTCTTCTGCACTCCTCCTCATAAATGTCTCTTCAAGTCTTGTTTTTAGAGAAGCGGTGAAAGAATTAAGGTTGAACTTGCTTAAATAGTTGAATCTCTTAAGCTGAATCATATTTAAGATAAATAAAAGCATATTGCAGCTTAACTACTTCTAATTTACCTTTGAGAGTATCAAATAGCAAAGATATTCTGAAAAAAGAATACTTTTTTTCCCGTTAGTGAGAATCAAACTATGATCCAAACAGGAATAAAAGATAAATTCCCATATTTTAGTATTCAAGGTTTATGTTTTCTCTATCAGTACATCAATAAATTTAGTGGTGTTTTCTTTAGATTTGACTGGATGAAAGAGCACATGAGGTAGCAAAGATGGATGATAATAAAATATTTATTGAAAGGCACTGAGTTTGTTGATAAAGTGAACTTCTTCTTTTATCTCTGAATTTAGCACGATATCTATGATATTCTTTATGATATTAGAAGGTTCATAGGATGTAAACATTTTCTTACTGATTTAAGAATATCCAAAAGACTGTCGACTATCAAAGGCTAAAAGGATTTACTCTTACTTTGAATCTTATTTTTTTAATGCTGTTTTTTGTAAAAATTTGCTGGTGAGGTTTCTAAATCCTAAGATGTCCTCTTTATATTTAATTTTAAAATAATCTATAAAATCTTTTAAGGTTGAAGTGTAGAATAAAGGTGATTTGTCAGAGACTTCCTCAGATATTTTTAAGAAGTAAGATTTTACATCCGATTACATTTCCATCAATCCAATTGCTTCGTTGCTAATTAGCTGCTAGATTATAGTCACTATTTTGCTGTAGTTATGATCTTTTGTCAACAATTTTACTAATTAAATGATGACCCTATCAAATTAAATACGGTAATTTTTTGTTAGTTTCAGGACAAGAGATTAAAGAATTTCTTCACTTTAAGTCAATTTAACGTTTGGTAAGCTTATTAAAATTAGACTGCATACTTCTCTCATAATGTTATAAAAATTTGATTACCCTTCGTGAGGAAATCGATACGGAATAATTTTTTAAAGAATTATCAAGGAAGAGCCTAATAATTCCTTAAATTATGTTTATTGTTAAGATTTATTTCTTAAAAATGTAAGATATTTTTTTATAAAAGTGGGTGTGAAGTAGTCTGATAGTTTGAAGGATTCATCAAGATTCGATTATTTGCATAAATACCTCAACCAACCACATGACAGTTTGATTTTTTAAACATTAATATCTTCATTATCTATAGCTTCTATGACTCCTTTTATTGCTAACTCTAGAGATCCAATTATTTATTTCTTTGCCATTTTTTTATCCGTAATATTTTTAAGTAGATAAGTGTAAAATTTCTGAATTGTTTGCGATTAGGAACATTATTTTAATAAAAATATCTTTCGAGATATGTCTCGTAGTATCACATTTTTATTTAGTCCGTACTCTTTCTCAATAATTGGAATAGAATTACTCAAAGGAATGCATTAAATTTCATGTATTTTTTATTCACCCAACAATTCAGAATTAATTTATCCCCTTGTTCTCGCCCTGAGCCTTGGATTTTATAATTTCATAAAATCATTGATTAATTCTTTGTTTAAGAGTTGGTAATAGAAATTTATATTGTCCTTATTAATTCTTTCATGGCATTTTTTCAAAATATCAATTTAGAGACTATTTTTAATGGTTTAAATATTTTTTCTGCCATGATATTAAAGTCCATTAATGATGACTCTTTGATTTACGATCAGAAATGAAAAAATGTTGGACAGTAGTATTTTGAGTTCTCGATGAATTTTATTAACTATGATTTGATTGAACTATTCCTACGGATTTTTATTGCTATCTATTTGCTTTTGTATAAATTCTATCAAATTGGTTCCTACAGATAAGATGTCTTTATGTTATTTTAACTACACTGGGGGATTGTAAGCAAGGAAAAGTTTTTATAGGGTGGGTAGAAGATATTCCTGAGAGTAGTAATAAAAAGCGATTGAAAACACCATTTTATTATTTATCACCCTACCAATTGTGTCAAAATTGGAAAGGAAGGTATGAATTAATCTTTTATTCTATATCCTTTTAAATTTATCAAAGAATATTGATAAAATGGAAATGAGTTAAGTTTGTGACTTTATATCATATCTTGCAAAGACATTGTTTCGAATAGTTTATGATAATATATCTCCAAGATATTTATGTACTTTTTTCCATAATGTTTAATCTCTTTTCTTTTAAATTTATTTAGATATTTTTAAATGTCTTGCTAGTTCTTCTTTACTCAACCGAAATTAATATTTTATAATTCTGTCATATATATCAGACAGTAATACGTCAATTTCTACAGATATAGTCAGCAAATCAACTGTTGCTTATTTACTTATATATTTTTATTTCTGAATTTATAACCAAATTTTCAGCTAAGTAGATTTCATTACAAGAGCATTCAAATATTTATCCTAGGTAGCCTCCTTTAAGCAAAAATCTTCTGTTTAAATTTGAGTTGTATCATTATTATTCAGTAGTTATTTGATCTCCTTGATGAGCTCTGCAATTTTAACTTTGGCTTGTTTTTATAGTCTTGAAGAAGATTGTGACACCAATGGCAATTAAGCGATGAGGAAACTGTATTTCTAAATGGATTTTATTATGCCTTCATCAAGTTACTAATCAGAAACAAAATTGTGTAAGTTATAAAAGATAAAGGTTTTGTGCAAAAGAGATAACAATTTAATTTTTCTTTCACTTTTTGCTTACCATATCGATAAATTCTATGTGCTCAAAGGCAACTCAGATATTATCTATTTTAGATACTTTCGAAACACAACATTACTTTCTGGATATTTATCGATGAATTTGCAAAACCTTTAAGTTGAAAAATATTCTATCATTTCAAAAGGCACATCATTCTTAAAAAATTGTTTAATTTTCCACAAGTAAATGTTTTCAAAAGGAATATTAGTTGGGTCGAAACCAAACTGGACTAATTTCTATAATTTTTTATCAATAAAGTCTATTAAGCAAGAATATTATCCTTCAGGAGATTGAATTCTTTTTACTAAATTACTTAAGTGATTTATTAACTCAGCATTGTCCAGCAAATTTTCATCTACTGAACCTTCAAATATTATCTTATCGATAACTTTTAGAATAATTTGCAAAATAGAAAAGGGATTTTCAATCTATTTTAAATAGCCTAGACTTCTAATAATAGCCGAAAAGGATTGAGATTATCTGAAAAGGGAGGCTGTAATATTTAATGAAAAGTTTTTGGCCTCCATTAAAATAATATACGCCATCTTCAATAATTATTGAAATAGAAGTTCAATATCTTTTAAAGAAAGTTAAGTAAATTTGTTTCCTTAGGCATAAACTAAAATTGCTTTCTTTTAGCAAATAGCTTATGTGGTTGTGATGAATAATTTAACTATTTGCTCTGATATTTATGCTTGCTTTATTTTCCTCAATTCTGGATTATTTCTTATAGTAGTAAGTGGATAAAGATACTCATGAGGACACATTTTAAGAACTTTCAAAAGATCATATTTAAAGTATAAAGCCGAATTAGTTATAAGATAATTATTCCTCGTATAAAAATAGTCCTAGTGTCTGATAGTAGTTGAGTATATTGCCTGACTTATGATTTATTGGTTAATGTATTAAGTGGGAATTTATAAGCCTTAAATTTTAAGTTTTATTTATCCATTTTGTTCAGTTAATGATGAAGTCGATATTTGTTTTACTATTTTTCTAGTTTTTTAGCATTTTATTCTCAGTAAAATGAAGATAAGATCTTTAAATTATTATTTTTTAAATAAAGGCATAAATTTATCAACATCAGTTGATTATCTCTCTTCCATATCATCACTTATATTATTAACTTTGTTTTTAATATGCTAAAAATGGAAAAAATAGAAAATAGACTTGAGTTCAAGAGCCAATCTTTCATTTTAGGAAAGAGAAAGAATTCTTTTATGACAAATAGAATTTTATTCTGACTTTAATTACCCATTTAAATATTCTTTTTGTTTTTTCAAGTGATTTATCACTAATGATAATGTATTTTACGTTTCTTAATTAATTTAAAATCCATTTTCTTTTTTAGATTTTAATGCCTTTTAAATGAACTCTTGAAGGAGGCATGGATCTTGAATTTTTAATAAGATAGGTTTAAGAAATTAAAAATGAAAGTCTTTATTGAAAATAAGGGTGGAGATGTTTTCCAGAGATTTTATCAGTGATTCCTCCTCACAATCCCAGTTATCAATTTTGAAGATCTTCTTGTCAATTGTGTAACGACAAAACATTTTCACTCTCTTTTCCACCTTGTTTAAGGCCTCCTTCACTTGTTAGGAAATATTATGAAAAAGGAGAACATTAGCAACAATATTCTATGGAGTTGATTGAGTTAGTTGGTACAAAATCTGCTGATCTGGAGTCAGCTTTGACAACTATTCCTAAATTGGAACTTGATTGTGTGGGCCAAATTGATGGATACGTCGCATCTGGATATTAAAAGATATTTCGATTGATCAAAGATCATACTTAAAGTTGATATTCTCTTTTATAAAATCAAATATCATAAAACAAAAATATGGATTATTATCCTTACTCTTGGATGATTGACTATTTTGATGATTGTAATCAGAAATTGGCTCTGTGGTTCAAGCATCTTAATCTTTTTGTATAAGATAAATATCTTGATGAATGCAGCATATAATCTAATTGATTAAAACTTGCTTTGATGTATTATGGAGTTCGTCCACTAACTAGTTTTAATTATTTTATCGATTTAAATGGATTTTATTAGATTGATAGATCATGGGAATATTAAAAACTTGGCTAATTATTTCTGCAATGTAAAACTTCTCGTGGAGACTATGAAAAGCATTAGTTTATTAATTGAAATGATAATTGAAATGATCTGAGAAAGAATATACATAGAACCAATAAGATATCAATGGTCATCAATTAAACTTAAAGAAATAAAAATAGATTGTGCAAACCTCAAAAAACAGCAAGTAAATTTTTAGTTGAATCAAAGTCATTTATTAAAAATAGTACTTTGGAATAAAACTTGTTTATTTTATTTATAAATAAGTTGATTCATAAGATATGGTATTTAATCAAATTAAAATTATCAGAATTTAAAATAATATTTAAGAGCATAATTAATTTTAAGGTTGACAAAAATAAAAAAATGATAAATAAATGTATTATACTTTATCCATGCTAAATTTAAGAATAATGACATTTTTTTAATTTCAGTTTTAATATTAAATTTGAAATATTTGGTCTTTGGATTTATTGCTATTTGATTATTGATTTTGGAATTTGCATTTAGAAATATTAGTATTTTCATATCTCGGTATAAATATCATACGGGTGATTTTTATAGATAAGATGAAACAATATTATTGAATTTTTAAGCATCAAAACAATCTCGAGTAATATTAAATTGTAGAGATCAAACAGACTAGAAGGACAATGAAACAAATAGTTTATTCTTACTCTTTAAGACATTCAAGACTTTCGCTGAGTACTAAAAATGCCCATTTTTTTGTATTTTTCACAGTTTTAATATTAAAAGGTAAATACATTTGATGGACGTTTGCAAAATAAGATAAACAAATATTTCTTGTTTAAAGAACCATTATATTTCAAGGCAGTTGCTGCTTCTATAAATAAATTAATGATTTTTTAAAAGCATACTAATATGAAAGGAAGGGGAGATGGTGATAATAGATAGTATAAGATATTCGATATATTTATTTGCCTCCATCGTTAAAAATAATAAAGAATAATCACAGATCCTCTCATAGAAGGAATTTTTTTTGTTTTTATGCTCAAAGGAGTTCACCATCCGTATTTGTAGTTTTATATTATCAATATTATGTCAGGCAGTTAAAGGCAAGACTCCGCTTTATCGAGAGCAATCACCACCATCACTCTCGTCCCCGAACATAATCAATACAGTCTCAGCAGATTACCTGCATGCAGCAACGACAATACAATGACTAAACTGCTTTACTCTAAATTTATTGTGAAGGGAGTAAAACCTATTAACCATGAAGCCATCGTGAAACGACTCAAAAGCAGTGGAAACCCGAGTTTAAAAGGAAGGCGAACAAATTCGAACCTCGAGTCAAAAGATAAAAAAATGCTCATTATAAGAAATTCCTCAACATAGGCTTACTCAAATATCAATGGCCCAGGTATTAATGAAACATTTGATAAAAATCCCAATGGCAATAGAATCCAATCAGCATTTAAGAGGTCACATTCTGCCAAAGCGTTTCGTCGACCTCAGTCAGCAGGGCAATTTTTAAATAAATAGCTGCCAACTAATCACACTGAGTTCAATGATTTCCGATAGCGTCAACCCACTGAAAGAAAGAATCGACCAGTCACTGCAACTACGCGACTTTCTATTGACAATAAAAATACCTTCTAATGTTTCACTGATAAAAATACTGCCCTATTGAAAATATCCGATGAATAATCAACTCTAAAGCCAACCAATTATATCGAACGGAACAAGAGAGAAGCATCTATCAAGAGGATCAAGAAATAAAATATTTATTTAACATAAACGGGAACAATCGATCACTCTTTGATAAAGAACCAGATTAAACATCAAAAAAAGCAGGCTGAACAATAAAGATAATCATTAAAGCTGCAAATGAAGCAATTTAAGCACGAAACAGTAACGCCCGAAGAAAAACAGAAAATTAAACTTCGCCAACAAAATTACCTCAATTTTATGAAAGAGAATATGCCATATGAGTATGCCTCGTATCTCAATACAGATATCGTGTAGAAGGAGAATTAGCAGTTCATTAGTTTTGCAATGGCATCGGACAATTTCTAGCTCTCACACAAGCAAGTTGAGGACATGGAGATCGATTAGTACCGACAGGATTACTACAACAAATGCGTTGATACTTAATATGCAATTCGCAAAGCACAGCGTAAAAGGGAATCTCCTCTTAAAAAATACAGCAACATCAATATAAACGAGGAGGAGTAGTTGATGTCTCTGTATCAGATAATGGTTCAAAAAAGGTAAAATGGAATTGACACAAGTGATATCAATTTCAAAATTAAGTAAATGACTTAGAGTCTTTCTTTTTTTAAATAACTGCAGCCTGACATGTTGAAGACCATATTTCAAATCAAGTATTCGCTCATGTAAATAGAGGAGAACCAAATTGTTATTGAAGAGGCGTCTGAGCTGAGCTTATTTTATGTTATACTTTATGGGTCAGTGGTCAAGAGAAACCTCTCCGCTGAAACTCGGCTGTTATTAAAACAAGGCTAGTGTTTGCCCTTCGTTGAAACAACTCTTTTTGATGGGTAAGCTTTCGGCTTACCATTAAATTCAGGAGATAAAACAATAAATTATTCAATTAAAACTTTAGAAAAGTGTATGTTTATGACATTTCCCATCAATTCATATAAAAAAGCTCTGACTAATAGTCTAAATATTGAAGATAGATTTACTTTACTTGATGGGATTTTCAATTCAGTTAAAGGAGTGCACAAAATGATTAAAGAGGATTTATTAGTAGTAGCCAATCGATTACAGAGTAAAGTATATTCTTCTCAGTAGATCGTTGTTAGAGAGGGATAGCAATGCAATGAATTGATGATTGTGGCAAGCGGAAGAGTATAAATATGTTTTGAGTCCATCATAACTCGAAGTAAGTAAAATAAAAATAAGATTAAGAAAAGTCTGCATGAATTGCAGCCTCTACATATACACCAGTTGAGAAGAACCAACATAAAAGACTATTAACTGTTGCAATAAAACGAGTAATCAATGCAGTATTATCTCCACAAAGTGGAGCAGTAAAAATAAAGAGGAAAAGCAATAAACTGGCGAGGATTTCACTCTACACTCAATGGTAAGCAAGAGTTTGAAAGGAGTGCAATCAAATATTCAGTTGTAATCGTTTACAGATTTAGATTAGCAGCCATAACAACACCCGACTCTTCTTTCTATCACCCGACAAATTAAGCAATTTTACCCGCTAAATACAGTAAATTATTGCCAAAATCGCGGAAATTAAATCATAATAAGCTGATATTAGTCGCAATTAAGTGGATCTAAAGCAGTGGGAGGATTTTAAGCAGAAAATCTGTTCTGAAATTATAAAAAACAAGCAAAAGTGCTCTTGAGTAAACTATTCAAAAACCCATTTTGTTATTATATTAAGGTTTGATGATGCATAATTGTCCTTTGGATCATACCTTCTCGCCCTTTGCTATAACTAAGCCTTCCCTTTATAACTAAATTATTTAATTGTATAGTTATTAACTTTAAATAGCATTGTAATGAAGATAGCGAAGGCCTAAAATAGACGCATACTCTATTGGAAGGACATAACTCTTCCAAATGAACATATTAATATTGAAAAACTTAGCAAATAGCTCGCGTATGAAACTATACTGCATACCCCTGCATTAGACAATATCATCACCAAGTGCCTCCATATCATTCGTACTCCATCAGTTATACAGAAAACTAGCCCAATCTCATTTTTGTCGAAGATCCAGTCATTGTCATCGGTGACGTACATGGTCAGTTCTACGACTTGCTCAACATTCTTTCTCATTGCGATGCTTTAAGAAACGATTTTCCCCTCAAGACTAAACTCGTCTTCTTGGGAGACTACGTTGACAGAGGAATCAATTCTATCGAGGTCATGATAATCCTGATGGCCTTGAAAATCGAGTATAGTGCAAATATAATCCTTTTGAGGGGCAACCATGAATCGAAGATAATGACCCAACAGTACAACTTCAGAGAAGAGTGCTGCAATAAATATTCGCAAAGTGTTTACTAAAGCATTTTGGACGTGTTCAACGCCATGCCCATCGCATGTATTGTAAATCGCTAATACTTCTGTGTTCATGGGGGCATCAGTGATAAGATGACTGAGGTATGACTATCGAGATTTAGGTCACTCAAATTAATACGATTAATCGATTTCAATAAATCACACTGACTAATGACGCGTTTTGCGATTTTATTTGGTCGGATCCCATCGATAAATAAAACGGGAAGATGAAAAATAAATCCAAACCAAACGAGTCGAGAGACTGTTCCATCCTTTACGGAGTTGAGCTGGCTAATGAGTTTCTAATAGCCAACGATTTAACAACAATAATTCGAGGGCACGAAGTATTTCTCGAGGGGTACAAAACTTATGCTTGGAACGGTTGCAAACAGCCACCTCCAGTAATAACTGTGTTTTCAGCTCCAAACTACTGTGGAACTTGTGGAAACAAAGGTGCTGTCGCTTGGATTTAGGTACTTCTGCCTGTATCAAGAACAATAACATCAAAATAAAGCAGTTCAAAGAACAGTAACCCGAAAAATATAAATTCTTAGTCAAATTCGATGTGTTCTCATGGACGCTACCCGAAATTCTTAGTAATGTTCGATAGATAACAATGGAGCTTCTGGATATAATGGTGGAAATGCATATTCCTGAACTGCAAGCGGAGACAGCTGAAAACAGCCTTTCTCTATTAGTAAAATATGCTTACGACCAGAAACTGATTGAGCACCCCAAAAAACAGGAGATCATTTAAAATCCACGAGAGGAGATGAGTCCCGAGGAAGAGAGAAACTACCTGTTTAATCGGAGCCAGGAGTACTATGCCAGCTACTAAAAGGCACCAAAGCACCAATGATAAATATGATTAGTATAATTCTTCAGCGATCCATTCTTTCAATGAATTTGATGGTGATTCATTGATTTTTCGAAACAACGAATCTAAAATAGTGAGATATCCTTATCTCAAATGGCTTACTGGCATGGTGATTACCCACTGATCTATTATATGCTACAGATAATAAACTATTTTAAATCATTTAATGACTGAGGCTAGTAAGTCCCATGAGAGAGGTAGCCAGTTCTTTGCCTCTAAAACTTTTAGAGACTTTAAATAAGAGCTCATTCACTTTGATATAGCCACCAAAAATCCTCCTTTCGTAGAGTTGTCGTTCAAATGTTGTGGGTATGGATACTTTCCAGCGTACAAGTAAGCCATGAAGACTAATTTCCTTAAATATTTAACTGATTCGGTCTATCACTGTCAAGAACTGATGACTCTCAAGATCATTTACAACGGTTTTGATGTGAACGACGATTCCCTCAGCAGAATTTACAAGGCCATTCGCTCCATCCTGGATCGAAAGAAGCTTAAAACACTGTGGCTGCAAACGACAAATCTCAGAAAATGTAGAGAGGAGGACCTCAGTGAAATGTTTAGTCTTATCGACAAATGTGGAATTGAGATGCATTGCGAAGAAATTAACATACAGATGGCTGACTGGTAGTTCGAAGGGGGTTACATCAGTTACAAAAAATTGGTGGATATATTCCGCAGCTTTTTGGAGAATATTGTCGAAAATCTAAAATACAGGAAATTTAGATTGGAGATATCATCATGGTACATGAGAGAGAAGGAAGCCTACAAATTTCTGAAAGACACTCTCCCAATTGAAGTTCTTAGAGGTTACTTCTAAAGCTCAAAACACGACCAAAACTCCATTCTCAATCGAGGATCCCTCTCAAAGATGAAGGGGGAGGAGCTTGAAGAGATAGTGGCAGCTCTAACGTACTTCTTGGAGCATAACGATACAAAGTTTCTGCAACCGACTTACAAGTATAAGAGAGGAGATCCAAATTTTAGCAAGCAGGATGAGATGGCTCACAAATAAATGATTTAGAAGGTGAATGAGGCTGAGGACATTGTCAGTCGTAAATTGGTCAAGTATCCCAATGAGTACATCGCCCAGTTAAGAGTCGAAGATTTTCATAAGAATATGACAAGTTTTTTGGGTGGATTGCTTACTAAGTTGCCACATGTGCAGGAGTACCACATTGATTTGAGAAACTGGAATGCCATGTTCGGCATGCCAAGCCTGAAGAAGACCCTGGATACAAAGGTCAACTCCAGACAGGAGTTTTCTCTAATTCGACGCAGCTTGGGGGCCGCCAGTAAAAGTATAGGTCGCAGTGCTCTGGAAGGAGGAGAAGAGCAAACTAATGGACTGAAAACAATTTACACAATGTGATTTCTGCTCATTCGAATTAACTCAAATATGACCTTAATTAAATTAAAGATGATAAATCAAAATTACTGCTTCCAACCATAGTTTTATTATCTCCTACGACAGCAAAACTGACGTCTTAATATCAGATAATTTGCCACTATGCCATTTGTAAAATAATGTAAAGTTATCTTGAGAAATGGTTACTTTTATAAAGCTAACTGCATTTGCCTTTGAGTTATGAAACAACACAAAATAATAATTTGGCGGTGCAACTATCAATCTATAATATTTATTATCGATGATATTTCGGGAAGACTAACTCAAAATCACACAGTACCTTTAGAGTCCAAACCAATACCCTCGGCCCTATAAAGATGAGGACAAACATTTTGTTTACCTGCTCACTTATATCGGAGAACTGTTTGTCCAAGGCTACCGCATTATTTAACAGTTCGGAGATGTGATTATTTTTTCACTCATGGAATTTCAAATTAGTGAACAGCTAAACGCAGCATCAAGGCATCGCAGCAACTTGCCTCCTCGATTCAAGCTAGTAATGTGGCAGATAAACGATACTAAAATCTTTGAAAGTGGTAAGGAGAGAAGATAAATTTATAACAGATTATTGAGCATGGGTAAATGGCTGGAAGACGTCGAATATAACATTTTATATCTGCATAGTTTTAGATACTCTATTTTGAATGGGGTTTAAATCGAAAAGGGCACCCTTCCGAATGAGAAGTTTTACTACAACAAAATTCAATGGATTTAACAGAGGAATGGCCTCAAGCCAATCCATGAGAAAGACGAAGGAATTGCTCTTCATAAACTTGCATAAATCTTTATAAAAGGCGCAGGGTAGGCCCGAAATGCAGGTTAAATTCAAAAGATGCAGAAGCATAACAAGTTTGTTTATGATCTATTCAAAGTTGTGAACACAGTTTGCTATATCATCGGAAAATAGTTTCTATAAAACGGATACCAAACCATGTCGGTAGAGAAGTGGATGAGGTGGGCGACCTGCAAAAAGTTTAAACGCTTCGATCTTCTACTGAGAAATTAAGAGAAGTGCTGCATCATCGATTGGAAATTTTCGAGGTTGGAAGCCCAATAGAAAATAAGGGGCAACGGAATTAACAAAAAGAATAAGATTTACTACCAACTCGCCAATAAAGATTTCAAGACCAACGTCGAACTTAAGTTTTACTGCTTCCACGAGAGGGTGATTAACCACCACTACCACATGATCACCTGCGCGCAATATCTACATAAAATTGACTAGATACAAATCGATGAGCCAACCATTATCTATGAACTGGATATTGATTCAGATTCCTCAATGGATGTCCTGAAAAGGAATATGATAGTACCCAGCGATGATGATTTGGAGTTGATCTCTGATTTACCCTAAATAATAGCGAAGCCTTAACCTTAAAAATACACATCTCATTCTATGCAACTGATGAATACATCTGATGAAATTGAATAGATTTCAAAGGCTGACTACTAAAGATATTATCTTAATAGAAAAGATAGAGTCTCAGGAAATAATGGCTTAAACAGATATAAAATAAAAAGGATCCGAAAATAAAAGCCAAGAAGATCAAACGAAAGGTTTATTGACGATGATGCGATACAGATTGATAGTGATTGAGTAATTGATCATTCACAATTTATTATAATATTAATTGAATTTGCTTGCTAACTTGATATTCATTGAACGTTTATAATAACAGAAGATTATATTATAAAGTATCCCATTTATCAATTAATTTGAGCGATTTGCTGGTAATGCAGATAGAACTCATCCTACTGCTAGACAGTGCCGAACTTGATGATGAATTTGTCTTTACTCTTCTTGTTCTTGACTTCGATTGTTCCTTCAGGGGTGGGTTTGTACACTTTCAGGTCTTAGAGATTGATTTCCAAACTGATGTCTTTTTCTTACTATTGGTACAACAGTATTTTGTTGTCAAAAGTCAGAATCATAGTAATGTTTTTTTTCTTTTCTTATTTATTGTCTAACTATTTAGATTTGTCGAAATACACAATCGGCCATCGGGCAATGGTTATTTAATTGACGAATCTATTGAATATTTCATAGAACTCATCTTCCACTGATTTATAAGCCTATTCTGTTTTGGTCGTATCCAATTTCATGCTCCCGAGCTAATGCCTCTCCTTCGGTATGCTTTCGCATTTATCCTTGAAATATATTTTAATTTTCTGCAAAATGTCCTCTTTAAAGCTTCTTTGGTACAATCCCGAAATATATTCGAGGTTGTCGCAGATATCCTTATACATTTTCGCCTTGCTGCTCACTTATTTGGTGGCTATCAGATGCAGTTTCAAACTCAGCTCGTTGCTATCATTTTTTTCTTTGGTGATTTAGGAGATCAGGTTGAGTATCTTTGATATTTAGAAATACTTCTTAATGTTTTTCTTAGAGCAGATCATTTCCTTTTTTTGATTGTAGCTCTGATTCATTTTTAATTTATACTGTTCATACCTATATTTGAGCTCCTCGCTCTCCTCGTAGATTCGCTTTAATTCGGTGAACTCATAGTTGGTCACTCCCATAAACTTTCCAAGGAAATCGTTTAACTCCATGAGACTCTCTTTGATGACACTAAACTCATCCGTAAATTATTTAAACTCCTTAAAAACAGGAGATATCTGAGTAGGTTTCTCCTCCTTTTTGAGTTTGCTGAGGAAGGAATACTGCATATTTAGCACCTTAATGAATTCATTCATCTCATTCCTTAACTCTATATTGTTTTTCTCCATTTTAGTGAAGATGAGAGTAATGCTGACATTATAAGCCTTGCCAAAAAACTAGCCTTTCCTTTTCTCAAACTCCTGCAAACTGGTGAGAATGTTTCCTAATTTTTCGAAGTAAATTCCATCTCGTATCGAAGATATCTACACTTTACTCATCTGCTTATAAAATAATAAACTGTGCACTCATAGAAATTGATAAATACCTGACAGTCCAATAATTAATACATCATGTGTTCAATAAGTTACATGTATCATTTCACTACCCAACCTTACCCTATCCAATGACCATCCACTAGCAATCTCCCGAGGGTTTGATCTGCCAGTATCATATAGCGTCAAAGGAGCCACATAAAGCAGGTAGTGTCCATTTGCTCAAGATCAGCAAGAAGTCTTCTCCTCGTCTGCGCTTCCAGCGATAGCCTTCAGCAATGTGAATTCCTTTATTAACAATTAAATACCTAAGCCATTGTAGGATGTATTCCTACTGTGTAATCGAGATCCTCTTTGGTAATTCCTTTAAGGATTGCTACTGCGAATCCTTGTGTCACTTCTCCTGCATTTGGGCCTAGGAAGTGGAAGCCAACGATCTTGCCTTCCTCAGCTTTATTAACCACCACTTTCGCATAACCGTTTTGGAATCTGTTATAGTTGAGATTCCACTCAAGTGGTTTATAGACACTACCGTATGCAACAATGTTATTTGGCCCAAACTTGGCCTTTGCATCCTCCTAACTGTAACCGCAGCAACCATACTCAATGGGTGTAAAGACAGTGGTCGGAACGTATTTGTAACTCATAGTACGCTTACCATTGTTGAAAAGTCTTGCAGCGAGGAGTCTGCCTGCCATAATAGCTGTCGGAGTCAGTTATAGTCTTCCTTGGCACACGTCGCCAATTGCATAGACATTATCGATTGAGGTGCGATCATCATCACCGGCAATGATCTTTCCATTGCTAGCAATATTAATTCCAACTTTTTCCAGATTAAGCAACTTAGTATCAGCGCCCCTTCCTATAGCAAACAGAACAGTATCGAACACATCTTCAATTTCATCCTCTCCCTGCTTGTATAGCACGACTTTCTTGCCTTCAGAGTTTAGTGTTATTGAAATTGGGACTGCCTTTTTTACGAAACGCGTGCCTTGGTTCTCCATGTACTCTCCTATTTTGTTGGCAATTTGCTGGTCAAAGCCACGCAATAGAATTGAACGCACCATGATGGTCACATCCACTCCTAAGGCCTTCATAAAACCTCCACATTCTAAGGCTATGTAAGATGCCCCCACCACCAAAGTTTTACCAGGATTGTCAGTTTTCCAAAATATGTCATCTGAAGTAATTGCATGTTCCTTCCCTGGAATTCCAGGATCTGATGGTCTGCCGCCTGTGGCAATCAGTATATACTTAGCTGTGACTACTTCTGGAATTCCATCACTGCCCGTGAGTTCTACTTCATGGGGCGAAAGTAGTTTAGCATGTTTGTTGAAATACTTAATCTTTTAAGTCATTAGTTTCTTCCTGTAGCCGAAATTGAGGGATTTGATGTGATCTCCTATTTTTTGAGCTAATTCGCTCCAATTATTTTGGCCCTATGTGTTTATGTCCCAACCTGCCTCTTTGAGATCCTACTTTGCTTATCCCAGCAGTCCAGCGTAATGGAATAATTTTTTAGGGATGCATCCCACGTTCACACAGGTGCCTCCTAAACCCCACTTTGTACCTTGAGGGGAAGGTTTGACAAAGTCAGCAAGGCCAACTCTGGCACCATACGAAGCCGCAGCTGAAGCAGCTGCGAGTCCTCCTGAGCCTCCTCCAACAACAAAGAAATCGTAGGCAAACTATTGCTCCATAAATATTGATTATGATTTAACACCATATGATATGATGTTACCCATCTATATATGTATGACTACGAATTATAATGATTGCCTAAAAATAGACCCCTATCGGGAAAATAATTTGACTTTTATATCTTTAAATTAAACTATTTATTTCTGGTGAAGAAAAAATCAGACAGGGGAAAGCTATCAGTATCCTGAACTACTTGATAGCAAAATAATATCATATCCATCAAAGACTCAAGTTTATTGATAATTTGTCTCAGCTAATCTTAGATTGGTGATAGTAATTACGATTAATTGTTTTTTAAAATCATAGTTGTATTGGTGACAACCTTTGTCAATATAGAAAAGTCCTATTTTGACTGCATGCAGATATTTACTAATATAAAGATGTTTTATACTATTGCTTTTACATATGAAAAACATCGTTCATCTCGAAGCCAAAACCGAATAGATCATCGATGATATTAAGGACACCCTCTACGCCACCTCCATCAATCTGAAAGCCACCATATCCGAAGTTGACTCTCTTCCCACTCCATAATTCAAATAGGAGCTCATCTATCTTCATAGTCTGTTTGATAATATCAATGCCTACATTTCTCAGAGACAACAGATTTTTATGGATTTCCTCATCACTCGTCAGATCCAATAGTAAGAGGAGAGTGTTCGCAGATAACGTCTTGAAGACTACGAGGGAAAGATTTATGATCAAAGGAGAATTATAGCAGATAAGCAGTCCTCCTTTTAATCTCTCCTAAAGCCAAAATGGAAGCGTGATCCAACTCAAACAGTTTAGGAGTTCCAAGAGAAGAGAATTCGGGATCGTTAATCCGAAGAAAGTACCAAAGCAGAACTACTTTCCAAAGAATTAATCAGTTTGCAAAAATTAAAGGAACTCTTAGAAATTGAGGAACAAAACGGAGTTATTAAGAATAGAAAGAGTGAGATGGAAAGTATGAAGGGATGCTCAGTCTCCACTGTGAACTGCACAGGTTTAAGTGTTGGTGAAGGAGATTTTGAAGTAGAAAAAACCATACCGTTGTAAGAAAAATCCAGTGATAAATATAGTTTAGGCCATCGCAGGACTGCAAGCCTGCAGCATGCCATAGTGCACGAGCACTCTTATCCGAGGGTTGCCGATGAACCAAAAAAGTAAGAGGTCATAGATTTAAAAGTGCTCCTGAATGATATCTCTTCGTTGAAAAAGCAAAATTGTGAGTTATCCAAGATATATGAACAGCAAAGCTTGTGCCTCAAATTCAAAAAAGGTCAAGTTCGCAAAACGATTGATCAGTACAATATAGCGAATAAGAAGGTACAATAGGTGCGTGAAAGATGTAAGGATGTCAGGAAAAACAACGATTGGCAGCATTACCGCTGCTTTGGTCCGGAGATAACCTCGAGAAAAGCTTCGTCTCTCTAGAAGAATCATGAGGTAGAGTCATGATACACTACTGTTTATAGTACTACAACATTGTATATATTTAATCATTTGGGCGGATCATGGTAGCTCTTCCACGAAAAGTGCTTAATTATCATGGAATAGGCGCGTTTGTAGCCAAAGCACGCTGCTGCCTGCATGAAATACAAGTTCTTATTCTCGCGGTAGTGTGCAAGCAGATGGTTCTCATGCTGCAAATCCATTTATTCAAGTTTGATATCGATGTTTTTGATCTTCTCCAGAAGATTCTGATACTACAGCAACTGCATTTTCTTGCTACCGAGCTTATCCTTTTTCATCTTGGACAAATCAAGCTTCTTTATGCGTTCGCCTATTTGGGTGTAGATCTCCTTGTTTGACAAACCTTACAAGTCTGCGCTTATCTCTATAGCTTTATTGCGCTATTTCTAACGAAGATCAACCATCAAAGTACTATTTTTTATAAACTATTCGTTGAGTTGAGAGATCCTTTTAAGCGAACGACGATACTTCTTAGGCACTGGATCACTATTGAAATCTGATTCAATAATGCGATCGTTATTGTTTTGCTACTTGGAAATGAGGATGCTTCGACGATTGAGTTTAGCCTCCGAAGTTGATTTGCCGATTTAGTTAACAAACCTCCTCTTGTCTTATAGCAGCAGCTGCTCCTCTTCCTCGCTCGTAGCTTTTTGAACAAGGAACAGTCTACTCTTGCGATCCAAAAATGACGGGTACTAATAGTGATTGATGTCGTGCTAGTTGATCTGCAGCAATTTGATGACCCACACAAGTCCACTGTCCCTGACATCGTTGCCATTTCTCAATGATATCTTGTAGTATACAGTCTCCGCTAGGATAATTTTATGCAACTATTCCTATAAATTACTGACAGCCTCTTCCAGTCCTTAAATGATTCTTTTTGTTTTCGCTATCTTTCCTTAGTTTTATTCTATCATCCCTTGTTTTTGAGATCGCATCTCGTTGTTCCGGATGTTACCCAGAGATTTATGTGAAATGCGGGTGGATTCCTCCTTTATAATCTCTTCCTTAATCATCTTATCCTCAAGTTCAAGCAGATGGTGCTCTTAGAACAAGCGATGATAATCTGTCCTTGCTTCAAATAAAATTTTCATTTTTGATTTTATGGTGTCTTCGACTTGCAACTTTCTGTCGTCAAGTTCCTTCTTCAAAAGTTTAGAACTGTTTTCGATGAGCATATAGCGGTTAAGCATATTGGCCTAGCTGGAATGGGTCATCTCGATAATTTAGAGGGCATGCTAGATTTCACTTTTGTAGTCAGAACCATCTTTAAACTGTTTACATATTGCTGTGTCGACTTTCTTGCGGCAAACTTCTTCCTTACTGTCATTCCGTTGAGAAGCCCTCAGGTCAACTGGTTTCTGTCTTTTAAACATTTTAGTCATTTGAAACTTCTCTTATCTCCTCAATTTCTCCCATTCTTCAAGATCACTAGCCTGTTCAGCATTTTTAAGCTAGTTGTGAGTTGAACTACGCTTATGCTCGCAGGATTAGCCCAAGTGCTGATAACTTCATCACATTACAAGTACATTTCAGACAGCAGCATGATATGACCCTGTTCCTTGAGTTTTTTGCGAACTTCCATCTCTTATGGTTTAGTATTTTCCTTTTTGAATATTTTAATACTCTTGGCAATGTCTTCTGAATGGGTATATGCGTACTTTCCTTGAGATGAAGAGTCTGAAACCTCATTTTCTGCAAATATTTCGGTAATTCTTCCTTGGGCGTGATCTGATAGAAGTCCAAGCTGTTCGTATCTTTATTGACAATTTTTTGGCAGATTTCCTGGTCTTAAATTTATCTGATGCGTTGCTTATACTTGTAAACCACTGCCATCTCCTTGTTGGAGCAGGATCCCCATGTGCGTGCGAAATCTTCCATAATTATACTTATTCTATTATTATAACACTACAACTTCCAAAAGGCTACTCACTTTCATCTACTCACAGTAGACAACTCAACTAGATGCAGTTCTTATTTTAATCAAATTTAGAAGGAAAAGAATATGAAGCACGTTCAATGAAAATCAAAGAGTTTTTCAGATTTGCAGCCAACCAATAGGATGAGCTAGATTGGATGGCTCGCTGGTAAAAATGACAACTAGTTATTTTTTTAATAAAATTTAAAATCAAATCATCTTTCTTTGTAATATCGAACCGATTGGTTGGGAAGGACTGAAGGTAGATCCTCGGTCATTGATTTTTATAGTGGTTTAGGACTCTCAACTTCTCTGCGGTTATAGTTGTTGGAGTCCGGATATCGTGTGGTTTATTAATTAGTCTTGGCTTCCGGAGTGCCCTCTTTCGGCTTAATGTCTGCAGGATATGCCTAGTGGTCGCCATCATGAAGATGGTGACCTTTTTTATCGTAATTGTCTGCCATGCAACTGCCCATGCGAATAAATGGAAAATAAGTTAATGGAACTAATTTAAATCATATTCGAAACGGTAATCACATGATTTATACCCGCAAATAAACTTGAATTCAGCGTTACAGGATAACAATGGCCTCAAAGACATCCACTATCCATATTCACTGTTTGGATCGGTAAAAACTGATGATTATTTGCTGTATTTATATTATTTTTTCTAGATGAATTAAATGTGCAAACGTCAGTCAGGTATCATTGCTTTTTTATTTTTTATCTCCTCCATCTGTATAGAGTCAGTCCTCCAGCAATGAGGGCAACTCCGCCGTACATTCCAAGCACTAGAGGATAGTTAAATCCCTACCAAAGACTTGCTTCTTCATACTTGAATCCGCTACTGTTGTCGCATGCTTACTCACAGCTATTACAACTGCATGGTTGCACCACCTCAAACCCATGCAACATCGGCTCAGAATAATTGCATAAAGTGGGTTCATATGTCTTAGCTTTATTTGTTGCGTTATTGAGATAAAGACCCTTCTCAGAATCGTAAGTAAAAAATACACTAATGTACTGCATTGCATTGTCAATTGCGTTGTGACCTTGGAAATTAAGAAATCCAGCTGGATTACCCATCGCACTGACTGAAGCCACAAATGGTACTCGCTTACACGAGCTAAATATTTGGCAGGCGGTGTTGGCTTCCACAGTTAAATTGGCTTATTGGGCCATAATTGTCTTTCCTGGTCTTTAAGGGTCAGGATATTCAAAATATTTGCTGCTCACTTTTAAAAAATCGGCCTGTCTGGGTGAGCAGGCATATTCGCACCAAAACCTTTTGAGGTTAATAGCACAGATGTCGCAACCCCCAGATCCTGAGGAAAAGGCACCATCAATCTGTTTTAAATTATCGTTGGTGAGTTTTGCGTTGGCTTAGTTGCAGCAAACATCATCTCCGATGTACTCTTTACAAGCAGCCATGGTGTAATTGATGGGAAAGGCCTCTCCGTCATAAGGATAAGGTAATCCTTGTTCAGGTTGTGTGTAAGCGCATTTGGAGTAAGACAAAAATATGAGGAGTATGCTACATAAAAAGGAGCAGATATTCATTGAATTAAATAGATGAATCTTATACTCGCGGATATAATAAATTGGTAAGTAAGATGCATCATAAATACGCAAATTTAATATATCACGCCACCCATATTTTTGCTAATTTGTCGGAATTTATCTTGGATATAATTTGATGGTGATGAGTTAGGTACCACTATTTTTTACGCTTTCCATTCTGTTTATAGAAGGATTCGACATCCATGAGGATTACCTTATGCATATAATTCATTAATAAGTCTGCAAGGATCCATTGAAAATTGATCAGTAATTTAACTCCAATAATATTTTGTTTTTAAATTTAATATGATCAAAAATTAAGTTTTCCTTTCCAAATTTAGCCATTGCTAATGGACAGTTAAACAATTCTATTTTAATTAAATCATTTGTTGTGTCATATCTATTAATTTATAATTGATCCTGATTATATTCGAATATCAAAACCTATGCGGAATCGACAATAGCATAACTTATAATAACACTAAATACATCCATCAGGCGACCCTCTCATTGAAAACGTTTCTGATGAGGAAATGGATTAGCAAAAGACCTTGTCAAACGGACTGGGTATAAAAATTAATAACAAAACAGAGACTCGAGTATTCAACACTCGCTGTTACAGTTGTGAGTACACTCTCTGCATTCTGATTATCCTTTTGCTAACCACAGCTTTGTTTTTGATTTACGACTATCGAATGCAGTAAAAATAAATTGGTGATATCCTCATGACAATGAACAAAAACGGAGTCGACATTAATATCGAGAAGAATGAGCAGTAAAAAGTAAACCCGGAAAAGATGAATAAGGTATTGTGGGTCTTTTATGATGAAAACGTTCCGGTTTTACAGAAATGGTTCAAACAAAGAATTACCCTCATGGCAAAACGGGCAGCAGAAGAGAAAGGGTTTACGATGATAGAACTCACTGAGAGTAACTGGAAACAACATTTGCCTGAAAAGAGAGCCAACATGCTCTCCATATTTGTGGATGCTCTGCGAGTTTAAAAGACTCACGATAAAGTTAAATATGCTGATCTAACCCCCAATATCGCGGATAAAATTACGAAGGAACTCATTATTCTGTAAATATTGTATAGGAATGGAGGAATCTATGTCGATTCCAATGCCATGTTGACTGACGGAATTAAGTGGATTGATTAGATTTCGAAGAGTCCCTTTGTTAATGCTGCTGTGCGGGGAAAAACACCGAATATAGTAGGGTTCTACTCTCCTGAAAGAAGCTCAAAACCACAGAAATAAAATATCGAAGCTAAGGAGGAGACAGAAAAATATCTTGTTCGATACCCGAGCATAAACTCCTACTTTCTTTACGCGGTGGCCTACAGCAATTTTATAAAAGATATGCTCACCCAATTCTATCATTTAATAGAAAATCCAGACAAGGTGGGCGACTTAGTGCAATCTAATGATATCAACATACTCTCACTAGATGTTAATCAGCCAATGAAATAACTTTTTTACCTTTCTTCCCAGCTCACCCTCCGAAAGAAGTAAAAGTAACTGGCAAGGCTGAACGGAAATAATAGCAGTTCTCTAGCCATCGATTACTACAACATAATCACTATTAACTAAAACTTTGGACCGAACAAAATTCGCTTTATGTTAGGCAACAACGCACCCTTGAGTCTTTTCAAGCGATTAAGTTACATTACTCTTTCTCAGCTGGAATAATAAATAGGACATCTTCATTTTTTAGTCCTGATTGACCCCTTGGATCAAATCATCAATTTGTTTGAGTAGAGCTTCCAGGAAAACCGCATCCTCGCGGACAGCTTTATCTCTGAGTATATCCTCGATAAGTCTCTCGCACGGAGCACTTTTTCGTTGAAATATAATAAATTAGCGATTGAAATCAACAAATGGGATAACTTTCCCAAAAATGTGTGGACCTATTTCACTGGCTTCGAGGAAGAAAGCTCTCTTTTACTCCAGTTTTGGGTTGAGCACGTCAAAGACAGAGCTTTCAAATCAGGTTTTTCATTTACTATTCTCACATAAAGAGACCTCTAAAAACATCTATCTATTGAGTCCATTAAAAAGATTAACGAGGCTGTAAAATATAAAAAAGGTTCAGTCTATTTAAAATCAAGAAGTGAACTCGTTAGTTTGGCCATTCTCTCGTAGGCTGGAGGAATATGGATAGAACCATTTACTATCCTCACTTAAAATTTAAATTGGGTTGTCGAAACTTATAAAGATTTCAAAATGTGGAACAGACTGGATGTGCTTCCCAAAGTTATGTTGAATTTCGATCCACGCAAGGCTGGAGTTTACGATTGGACGTACGAATAGAAAGCTAATAACTCAAAAATGGCGTGGAATCTAGGGTTTTACAACAATTTCATGTGCAGCGAAGCTAATACCACTCTTATGGCCGAGTGGTTTAAGCAGTACCTCAATAATTTAAAGGTTTCAGCGCAAGAACTATAGACAAAATTTGCAGTAGCTGGCATTCGGTAATATCAGTGGTCCCGATAAAACAATGAGGAAATGCTGATGCTGGATACCCTTAAGTGCTTATTAGGAGAGAAGCAGAAAGAGTTCGATGAAAAGAAGAGTAAAAACAGTTCAGTCGGCTTCTATGGTCTCTGGGGAGTAAATGGATTGATGGGGTAGCTAAAATTAAGTGAGTACACTAATTTTCTGTATGATTCCTAATCCAGTCCCTTTTTCTGGAGGTACTCCCAGTAATTCGTAGAGTCAGTAATGGGGAAAATATACTACCCAGTAAAAATGCATGACACTAATAACTATCTGGAGAGTGTCCTGAAAAATAATTACAAAAATTTGTCAGCTGTCATTCATAGCAACTCTTTATTCATGAAGTATCTCTATCGGTCAACTTTGAAAATAGTTGACAATCATGGCCTGCTACTCCTCTAAAACAATGCTGAGCTGCAGCCTTGGATCACTCTGCCTAAAATTGTGTGGGTGTTTCATTCGTAAACTGGCGATACCACTCTCACCAAGCAATGCATAAAAAATCTCCAACACTACTGTGGTCTCAGCAAATTCTAAGTCAGATTAGTGACAAGCACCAACTACTATAAATGGCTATCTGTAAAATTATCAAAGTAGATTGAAGTCTTCCTGAAAGGGCTATAAAAACGAGCATAGACTGAAAAAAGCAATCTGAATGATCATATTCAGAATCTTAAGGAAAAATACATTTTATTACACCTACTCAAGGAACATGGAGGCATCCTCATACATAGAAGAACTCTCCTTTTGGAAAATTTGAATTGGCTCAACAGTCTGGAGAAAAATCCTTTTCTCAATCGAGGGAGTAAGGTCATGCCAGAAATATTTGGGCTTTTCACTCAAGGATATAGTTCTAATAAGTAGATTTTGATGGGCAGCAAGTATTTAGTGAAATTTCCATCTTTCTAAACCAACTTCTTCGCAGCAATAAAGGATGCCAACTTCATTACTGATCTCATTCCATAATTCAAGAGGATTCTATAATAACCTCTTAAAGTTAAATAGCGATTATCTCAGATATAAGACCTGACGAAATCGCTGCATGGTGATGATGTCTACTATTAGGCTTTTTTCTTAGCGTGTCATTTCACTCTACGAGCAAGACAACAACAGATCGATGAGTACTTTATGCGAATTCTGGCACTTGATTACTACAGCATTTATTCCATCAACTCTCGCTTCTATTCTCATAAACTGGTGCATTATTTCGATAACAAAATCAGTTCCTAGACTGTTCTTCAGCATCTTGGCAAAATAACAGTGAACTAATTATAGGCAAGAACAGGCCCTTTGCATTTAGCAACTCTCATTCCCAAATACGAGGATATAAACAAACTTGTCGAGGAAATAACCAACAATGACAAGAGTAA